>ENA-ORBV01000813-ORBV01000813.1-microbial-mat-metagenome-genome-assembly--contig:-NODE-813-length-71023-cov-19.871818_pt1 | contig 71023 bp, 81 predicted proteins | sample MGYA00237777_ERZ505514 | MGnify/ENA primary metagenome ERZ505514 (study PRJEB26160, sample SAMN06269048) | microbial mat metagenome | isolation source: Oligotrophic lake microbial mat | place...
GGCGCGGTTGACACCTCTGGACCAGGCCCCCCTTTTGCGCCGCCCCCGTGGCGGTGAATCTTCATCGTGGTTGAGTCTGCCAGCACAATGTTCATCGTCACTTTCTTGCCCTGCTGCAGCTTCATCAAAACACGCCACCATAAGCCCTTCTCACCCCCACGCTTGAATCGCAGATAAATTGGATGCCACTTCCCATAGCATGATGGCAGATCACGCCACGGGCAGCCCGTTCGTAAAATGTACAAAATGGCACAGAACGCATGATAGTGGCTGATCGTCGGCGGGCGACCCTTCCAGATATAATCCCCTTCGATCAACGGCTTGATCGTTTGGTCAAACTACTCCCGCGGTATCGGAACCAAACGCGTGTCCATGTGAACCTCCCCTGTTTACAGGGAGGTTAGCACAATTCATGACCTTTGATAACAGTGCCTAGGAGCCGACACACGAGGAGTACGAGCAATGGAAGACGTGGCTGCCCGAGGACTTCGACCCCGAACAGTGTGATCTGGCGGAGGTCAACAGCGGGTTGTCAGTGAGACCGTGGAACATCGCTCCTCCCTCTTGGAAGGGACGGAGGAAGAAGGTGTGAGCGTTTCGCACATACAACAGGGACCATCAGGAAGAGCCATTCCCAGAAGGCTTCCTACCCAACATTTGACATTATCTCCTCACCACCACGCTTCATCTATAGGGATATGTTCATCAGCTATGACGATACGTGCAGCGGCCCTTCTCCGACTAACGACACAAACAACCGGTCGTACGCCTTCGCTGACCGAGCCCAGGACACATCGGTGGTCATCCCTGCCGCAACCAGTTGTTCCCACATCGATCGATCCTGATACACAACCACAGCTCGGCGCAAGGCAGCCAGAAGAGCGACTGCTGTGTCCGCTTCAACATGAAACCCCGTCGCGTGTTTTGCATGCCGAGACTTCGGCGGCAGTGGCAAGACCGTATCTGCCAATCCGCCGATTTTTCTCACTATTGGAACCGTCCCATAACGGAGACTGTAGAGCTGACTCAAGCCACAGGGCTCGTACCGCGAGGGCATCACAAACATATCGGCTCCGCCTTCGATACGATGGGCGAGTCCTTCGTCAAAACCGAGACGAAGTCCCATACGATGAGGATACCGCGCCTGCAGCATCGTAAACTTGGCTTCGAGTTCCAGCTCGCCGGTTCCCAACACCACCAGTTGCAAATCCATCGCCATTAATTGCGGAATAATGGCTGCCATAAGGTCTAAACCCTTCTGCGATGTCAACCGTGCGATGACGCCAAGCAGCGGAGCCGATGATTCCGGCAACTGAAACTCCCGTTGAAGTGCCTGCTTGCACACCAGTTTTCCTGAACGGTCGAGCACAGAGTAGTTGGCCGGCAGATAGGGATCGGTTTCAGGATTCCATCGATCGATATCGATGCCGTTCAACACACCCTGGAATTGCTCCGCGCGATTGCGCAACACGCCCTCAAGCCCAAACCCGAATTCCAGCGTAAGCACTTCTTTTGCATAGGTGGGGCTGACCGTCGTAATAGAATCGGCAAACACAATTCCTCCCTTGAGCAAATTCACCATCCCATAATACTCAAGGCCCACGGGAGTAAACAGCGATGGGGGCAAGCCCGTTTTCTCGAACTGCCCTCCGGGGAAGAGACCTTGATACCCCACGTTATGCAACGTCAGGACGGTGCGCGCGCCCTGCACCTCCGGCCGATCCTGGTCAACGGTCTTGAGATAGACCGCGCACAACGCTGTTTGCCAATCATGCAGATGGAGGATATCGGTATTCCACGTGCGCGCAGTTCGGAGATAGGCCATCACCTCGATCGTCGCGCGGCAAAAGAATGCAAACCGGTCGAGATTGTCAGGGTAGTCGATACCTCGATCTTGATACAGCCCTGGCCGGTCGAAGAAGGCCTCGTTTCGAATCGTCCATACTCGCACCCGACGGCCACCATCGTCGACCGGAATGACATCCTCTTCGATCAGCGTGTCGAGAGGTCCCTGAGGGGTCATGACTTGAAGTCGGCAGACGGGACGAAAGGATCGGCCTGACTCACTGAGACACCGGTAGTGTGGGAGGAGGAGGACGACATCATGGCCCAGTTTCGCCAACTCAAGAGGCAGCGCGCCAGTGACGTCGGCGAGTCCACCCGTCTTGGCATAGGGAACCGCTTCAGAGGAGACCATGAGCAGATTCAGAGGATGCTGGGTCACGACAGTCCTACGAGACACGTCACACTATGGAGCGGCCGGCACTTCAAACCTGGAGCGAAACTTGTCTTCGTGTTGCCAACTGCGTCCCACCTCATGCAGTTGTGCCGAGGTCAGCTTTTCACGATAGACCAGCCGTTCCTCGAAAAATACCACCAGCCACCCGCGGTCCGGGTAAGCCAGAAACAGCGCATCGCCGGCCTCAATACGGACCTCCCACCCTCGTGGCGGCTCTCCGCTTGTCAACCTCGACCGTGGAATCAACTCGTCGTCTTTCATGCCGAAGAACTGCATGAACTCGGCATGCTGATAGGCCGGCGCCCCCCAGGCCCTGACAAACGCGTGGGGAGTCAATTGATTGAGCCTCAACTCGTTTGCGCGCACGTGGCGTTCTTGTTCTTCCAACGGAGGCATCCCGCTGCAACCAAGAACCGACCAGAGAGCGACCATGGCGAACATGTTGGCCCATCCCGAGCGCCTCAGAAATCCAAGGCCCTCGAACCACTGCGCACCGCACCACGTCGAGCTGAACATGCTCGTGAAATTGCTCACAACAGACGTCGGGTCCTTGGTTCAACAGGCTTCACAGGCTGACACACATCGCACTGACAGAGCCGCCGAAGAAGGGCATAGGAGTAAATACCGGTGTCGTGGCCGTCGCTCCAAGTGAATTGCAGCGCATACCGTCCGACCGACTGCACATCGTGCAACATGACCAACAGGGGCACATCGTCCGGCTGCAACCGCCGTGCACCAGACCACTCATCTACGCAGGCTGCGCAGGGACATTGCTGACGGAGATACCGCACGGGATAGACAGCCTTGTGCCCATCATTCCATTCGATGCCCAACACACCCTTCTCAATCCAGGCCATGTCTCTTGGTTCACACACCGTCTCTGTCATGTTTACGGATTCCTTCTTGCGGCATACCAACTCAGGGGTTCAGGCTGAAGGCTGTTAGGCCGAAGGTCGGATTTCCGAACACTTCAGCCTGAACACCTTCAGTCTATCTACCTGAACAGTGGTTTTCTTACTGACACACGCTTCATCGTCATGACGGATACGAGAGAAAATTCACAGGAGGCAGTTGTCTACCTGCCACAACCGTGACATACCCTTCAATCGCATTTTCCACTTCGTGTCGAACTTGCCCAGCGGCCTTCAGACGATCGACCACGGCAGGCGAGAGCCGCAACGCCTGATGCAGAAAGGCCAGGCTCCCTCGCGACAGCGGCAAACAGCGGAACGCCTGGCGCGCAGCACAGACGGCGCAGACCAAGCCTCCGGACAGAGGCGAGAACTGCGGTTCTCCCATCAATCGGCCCTTGCCACAAGCGGCACAGTGATCGGTCTGAGGACGAAACCCGATAAGGCCCAGCAGCCGAATCTGAAACAGCAGCGCCGTCAACGCCGGATCCTGGCTTGTGACTAATGTACGCAAGCCCAGTTCGAGCGTCTCGAAGATCTGCGGGTCTGGGTCCCGGTCCGGCGTCACCGCACCCACCACATTGACCATCCGCGCGGCAGCGGTCATCGACTTTAAATCTTCGCGAAACCGGAGGAACGACTCTACGAGATCGACTTGAGAAATTCGAAAGAGCGAATCGCCTGACTTCTCGAACAGGTTCAGGTCGCAGATGGTGAGTGGTTCGAGGGATGCGCCGAGACGGCTCTTCATTCGACGAGCCCCACGCGCCACACCGCGGACCTTGCCCATCTCCTTGGTATAGAAGGTCACGATACGATCCGCATCGCCCCACTTCCGACTGTTCAGCGTGATGGCAGTCGTCTTGATCAGCGGCATGGAGGAGATCCGTGAGACGTGAATCGTGAATCGTAAAAGGTTTCTGGGAAAGAGCACTCGACCGTCCTACGTGTCACGTGTCACTCCTCACGTTGTACGGTTCCAGTCAGCGAAGGTAGTCCATGAACACGGTGGCCAAGGAGAGATAGATGGTAATGCCGGTGATGTCATTGGCCGTCGTCACAAAGGGGCCGGCCGCAACCGCAGGATCCACGTTCATTCGCTTCAGCATGATGGGCATGAACGTCGCCATACTGGTCGAGACCATGAACGCGATAATCAACGACAGGCCCACAACCATGCCCAAAAACTCTTGATGCCAAATCCAGCCGACGAGCGTGAGAATCACGCCGCAGGCAAGTCCCATCAGCAGTCCGACCTTGATCTCCCTGAAAAACACGGTGCGCACATCCGTCAGCTCGATCAGCCCTGTCGCCAATCCTCGAATAATGAGGGTCGAGGACTGGAGGCCCACATTCCCACCCATCGCAGCAATGACCGGAATAAAACTGACGATGGCCACCACTTCCTGAAGTGTGTACCGAAACTCCCACAGAATTGCACCTGAAAACAGGCTGCCGACAAGATTCGTAAAGAGCCACGGGAGCCGGTGTTTCGCCGACGCCACGCTGGAGGATTTCGAAACCGAATCCTCTTCGACTGCGCCAGCCATCTTGAACATGTCTTCGGTCGCTTCTTCACGGATCACGTCCACGACGTCGTCAACCGTGATAATGCCGACCAATTTGCTGTCGTTGTCGATGACCGGAATCGCGAGCAAGTTGTACCTCGCCACCTGACGAGCGACTTCTTCCTGGTCCATGTCGACCGTCACGCTGATCACGTCGCGCGTCGCAAGGCTTTTCATCGTGGTCGCGGGAGGAACCGTCAGCAACTGCCGCAGCGAGAGCACCCCGACCAAGCGCTCATACTTGTCAGTCACGTAAATATAGAACACCATCTCCGCATCCGTCGCCAGCTGGAGACGTCGGATGGCATCTTCCGCCGTCGCATCTTCCGGAAGTGCGAAAAACTCCGTCGTCATGATGCCGCCGGCCGTATCCTTCGGATACTTCAGCAGGTCGGAGACTTCCGTGGAGTCCTCCGTCCGCATCAGTGAGAGAATCGCAGTGGCTCGTTCTTCCGGCAGAACCCCGAGGAGGTAGGCCACGTCGTCAGGGCCGAGGTCTTTGATCAGCCAGGCGATATCCGAGTGCAGCAGGTCCACCAACACTTGATTGATACTGTCGCTGTCGAGCTCGCTCAGCACTTGACCGCGCTTCGACTCGCCTCGCACCAGTTCGAACACTTCCCGCTTTTCCTTGGGGGACGACAGATGCATAATCACTTGCGCCACGTCGGCTTGATGCATCCGACTCAGCATCTTTGCAAGATTGGTGATCGCACCACGGTGCAACAACCGTTGCACCGACAACAGGACGATGTCGGATTTGGTTCGGCCTCGATCGGCCTGGTCGCGCAGCGCGTCGCGGAGGAGATCCTTATCCCCTGAGCGAGGACGAGGGTCCGCTGGATTCAATTCTGTCTTACGCTCCATCGGCTGCATCGTCACACCAGATCTAAAAGTCTGAACGTCACACGTCATCAAGTCTAGAACCAACGCAACCTACCCACGCAGGATGCTCACAAATCCCGTCCAGCAAGGCCGCAGCGAGCGAAGAGGCGAGGAGGTACGGACCGCACTTCGTGGGGCCGTTCGCCTGTGTCATAGATCTTGGCGAACGGAAAAGCCCCTCCAGTGCTTCCGATTTCCGAGCAACTCTCGTTGAGCCTCTGAGCGATGCGAGAACGCCGCTTGGGAAAAGGCGCATCTCGGCGCGCCGGGGTTGGGCGGGTGAGAAAGGCGACTTTTTCAGCATCCTGCTAGTAGCCTAATTCGGTGAGCGCATGCTCATCTTCTCGCCAGGCTTCCCGCACTTTCACCCACAGCTGCAAAAACACTTTCATCCCAAAGATCTGCTCCATGTCACGCCGTGCATCGGTCCCGACCGCCTTGAGCCTCTCTCCGTGCTTCCCGATCACAATCGCCTTGTGAGACTCTCGCTCAACCACCACCGTCGCGCTGATGCGGGCCAGTTTCCCCTCCTCGATAAATTCGTCGATCTCCACGGCAACCGAGTAGGGCACTTCTTCATAGGTCTGGAGCAAAATCTTCTCGCGGATCATCTCAGCTGCCAAGGTCCGCATGGACTGATCGGTGACGGTGTCTGCATCATACGCCGCCTCCCCTTCCGAAAGATGCGCCACGGTCACGGACAGTAATCGATCGACATTGTCGCCGGTTTCAGCCGAGACCGGCACCACTTCTGTCCACGCGAACAGCCTGGCATATGTTTCCATCACCGGCAGCAATTTGAGCTTATTGACCAAGTCTACCTTGTTCAAGACAAGAATAACCGGACGCGGACGCTTCCTGATCGCCCCTTTCACATGGTCGATGACCAAGAGATCGCCGGGGCCGGGGGAACTCGTCGTGTCCATCAACACGTACAAGATATCCGCCTCTTCCAGCACGTCGACCGTGGTGCGGACCATACGGCGATTGAGCAGATGTTGGGGTTTGTGCAACCCCGGCGTATCGAGCAGGGCAACCTGCGCACCCGGTGCATGCACAACCCCCAGAATTCTCGTTCTCGTCGTTTGCGGCTTGTCCGAGACGATCGCAATTTTCTGCTCAAGCAATCGATTGAGCAACGTCGACTTGCCGACGTTCGGTCGTCCAATGATCGCGACTGTCCCAAACTTCATAGCGCTACGGGCGTGGCCGCTCCTGTGATGGCGTTGGAATCAATTGATACACGGTTTCACCTTTACGCACGTAGCCGAGCTGCTCACGCGCCAACTGTTCGACTTTCGCTGGATCGTGCTCCAGACGGTTGATGTCCCCTCGAAGTGTCCGGGTCGTCCGTTGCAATTCCTGAAGGTCCACATCCAGCTGTTGAACCTGCTCGCGCATGGAGAAGTAACGCGGTAACCCCATGTCTCCAAAGACCAAGACGATCAGCAGCAGCAGGCAGGCGACAACCCCCAGATAGTGCATACCCTTCACCACACGACGCTGCCAATCGAGCCACTGCCGTCCCCGATTCCGCTTAATCATCATCTCGTCGCTCGCTCGTCGTCAGCTTCGCCCAGGCACCGCCTCACGACCCCGATAGATGGCATTCTGACCCAGCTCTTCTTCAATCCGGAGCAACTGATTGTATTTCGCCACGCGATCCGTTCGGGACAGCGACCCGGTCTTGATGAGCCCGCTATTGGTCGCGACCGCCACATCCGCAATCGTCGTATCCTCGGTTTCCCCGGATCGATGCGAAATGATCGCCGTGTAGCCGGATCGCTTCGCCAGCTCAATCGCCTCCAGCGTTTCCGTCAACGTGCCAATCTGGTTGAGCTTGATTAAAATGGAATTCGCAATCCCTTCCTTGATCCCTTTGGCGAAAATCTCCACATTGGTCACAAAGATATCGTCTCCGACCAATTGGACTCGCTTGCCCAGCTTCTCTGTCATCATCTTCCAGCCCTTCCAATCCAACTCGCTCAAGCCATCTTCGATGGAGAGAATGGGATAGCGATCCACGAGCTTCCCATAGTAACGGATCATCTCCTCAGAGGAACGCTCAGGGTTCTTTTCTGCTTCAAGGCGGTACTGACCTTTCTCGTAGAGTTCACTGGCCGCACAGTCCAGTGCCAGGGCAATATCGCGCCCTGGTTTGTACCCGGCCTCCTCAATGGCCTGCATAATCAGGCTGAGCGCCTCTTCATTCGATTGGAGGTCCGGTGCAAACCCACCTTCATCGCCGACTGCCGTGTTCAAGCCTTTTTTCTTCAACAACGACTTGAGCGTATGAAACACCTCCGTCGCCATCCGGAACGCCTCGCTGAAACTGGTCGCCCCTACCGGCATGATCATGAACTCTTGCAAGTCCAACCGATTATCAGCATGAGCCCCGCCGTTGATGATGTTCATGAGCGGCACCGGCAGCACCCGCGCATTCGTCCCGCCAAGATACCGGTAGAGCGGCTGGCCTGTCTCAGCCGCCGCCGCCTTCGCCACGGCCAACGACACACCGAGAATCGCGTTGGCTCCGAGCTTGCCCTTCGTTTTCGTGCCATCCAGATCGATCATCGTCTGATCGATGCCGACTTGGTCGAAGGCGTCTTTTCCTAACAACTCCGGCGCAATCAGCTTACTGATATTGGCGACGGCCTTCGAAACGCCTTTCCCCATCCAGCGCTTCTTGTCGCCATCGCGCAATTCGATCGCTTCCTTCTCGCCGGTCGAAGCCCCAGACGGCACCGCCGCCCGCCCATGCGCGCCACTCTCCAGTGTGACTTCCACCTCGACTGTCGGATTTCCCCGCGAATCCAAAATCTGTCTGCCTTTGATCTCTCGAATTGCGCTCATACTCGCATCTCCTACTTATACACATCACGAATTTCACGTGCTACATGAATGAACTTGTACTCGTATAGCTTACGGGCCTTAGTCGTTCGCGGTGGTCGATGAATTATCTCGGTCATCAGACGTCACAAACATCCCTCTCGTTTTCCCATTCTCTTACGTGCGAGACAGTCGCCCGCTTCGCGCAAACGTTGCAATCTCTTTATATGTCATCCATCTTGAGAGCGGGTGGCGTCGACCTGGGAGCCCGTCCGCCCGCAGCGGGGTCCCTACACCGGGCTGGGTGCGAGGACGGACGGGCTGGTCGGCGACAGGACCCGCGCTCACTACTCTTAAGCAATTCAGCATTCTTATCTTCTACACCTTCAGGGGCTGAGGCTGGGTTGCCTTCGACTGCGCGCGTCGGACGAGCACCGTTTCATCGTGCGCGTTCCGCGAGCAAAGAAGGCACCCAGCCTCAGCCCAACCTCTTCTTCAGCAACTCATTCACCTTCCCAGGATTCGCCTTGCCGCCACTCGCTTTCATTACCTGCCCGACCAGGAATCCGAGCACTTGTTGCTTGCCCTCTTTGAACTGCGCCACCTGCGCCGGGTTCTTCCCAAGCACATCGCCGATGATCGTGTCGAGCGCCCCTTCATCGGAGACTTGCGTGAGACCCTTCTCCGCCACAATCTGTTCCGGCGTCTTTCCGCTGCTGTAGACTTCGGGAAAGATCTCGCGCGCGACTTTCAAGCTAATCGCCCCTTGCTCGACCAACTGAAGAAGACTGACGAGCCGTTCCGGTGAAACCGGGGACGCACTCGCATCGGTCCCTGAATTATTCAGCTCTCTGGTCAGCTCGCCCATCACCCAATTGCTCACTGTCTTGGGCTGATTGAACAGTTTGACACAGGTTTCGAAGTAGTCGGCCACCGCCTTCGATGCCGTCAACACTCCGGCATCGTACTCAGATAGCCCGCACTCGCTGACAAATCGCTGCATTCTGGCTGCAGGCAATTCGGTGACGTGGGTGCGACACCCCTCGATCCAGTCCTGATCCAGCTTGAGCGGTACCAGATCCGGGTCGGGGAAATAGCGATAGTCGTGGGCGTCCTCTTTCGAGCGCATCACCACTGTCTCTTCGCGCTCGAGATTCCAAAGCCTGGTCTCCTGACTGATTGTGCCGCCTTCGTTCAGCACCTTGGTCTGACGCTTGATCTCATATTCGATCGCATCCTTGACGAACTTGAACGAATTGATGTTCTTGAGTTCGACCTTGGTCCCAAACTCTTTCTGGCCCACCGGACGGAGTGAGAGATTCGGTTCGCAGCGGAAACTCCCCTCATCCATATTGCCGTCACAGACTTCAAGATACATCAGCACATCGCGGAGACCCTTCAAATAGGCCACCACTTCATCGGAGGACCGCAAGTCCGGCTCCGTCACGATTTCCAGCAGCGGGGTTCCCGCCCGATTCAAATCGACGCGGCTTCCGTTGGCGCCGGCGACGTGGACGCTCTTTCCGGCATCTTCCTCCAGATGGGCGCGACGGATACGGACGCGCCGGGTGCCTTCACTCGCTGCAATCTCGATCCAACCATGCTCACAAATCGGCGCCTCGTATTGCGAAATCTGATAGCCCTTGGGAAGATCCGGGTAGAAGTAGTTCTTGCGTGCAAAGAGATTGTGTGTCGCAATGGTGCAATTCAAGGCCAAACCCGCACGCACCGCCATCTCGACCGCCGCCTGATTGATCACCGGCAACGTGCCGGGAAGCCCTAGACACAGCGGACAGGTCTGGCTATTGGCCGCGAGCCCGAACCCCGTCTCGCAACCGCAAAACAGCTTGGACTTCGTCCGCAGCTGCGCATGGACTTCCACGCCAATGACGACTTCGTAGATCATAGGGTAGCCGTATCTTCTCCACTCAACCGATCGCGCTCACGGCGCATCGCCTCACGACCGGCATCGAACGCCTCGCGCAAGACCGTCTTCTTCGAGTCCACGAATTCCTTCCCCTCCCCCACAACTTCTTCGAACGTTTCGCCTGCGCAACCTGCCAGGTCCCGCAGATTGCCTTCAGCACGACGGACATGCCCACGTAGTTGCTCGCGCGATTCACGCCCGGTCTGTGGAGTCAGCAATACTGCCGCCACCACGCCTAACGCCGCGCCGCTTAAAAATGCAAGTACGACCCCTGCGGCTGAGGAACCTCGATCATCCGCCATTGTGATGCTCTCCTTCTTTTTTAAACCGTTCCTTCATGACGTGGGTTGCAGCTTTCAATCCTGCGACCACGCTCGCCACATTGGTCAACATCGATCCAGTCGAGCCCTTCACGACATCGTGCACGTGCTGCACCGATTCCCCCACGTCCCCGACCGCGTGCAAGAGGGCGGCAGCATGTTCGACTCCCCCTCGGGCTTGCTCCGTCAAATTGTTGAGATTGTGACTCACCGCCCGTAGTTCGCCGATCAGAGATGGCAGATCGTGGTTCATGTTGGCCAGGAGCTGTTCAGACTCCGCCACGGTCTTGCGGATTTGGACCAGCATGGGCACGAGAAAGCCCACCAGCACCGCAAAGGCGACTGCCACAAGAACCGCAGCCATTTCGACGATCGTCATAAAACCTCCAAAGTACGTGAAACGTGAGAGGTGAAATCTAAAACGTGGAGGAGCCGGACCATCTTCCCTGTCTCATCCTTGCATTTCACGTTTCACGTCTCACCTTTCACGTTTCACGACTTACCGAACAACCGGCTTCTTCGCTCGCCATTGTGTACTCTGTTCGTAGGCATGGGCCGCCCGCAAGAGCGTCTCCTCTTCGAAGGGACGACCGATCAGCTGCAACCCGATGGGAAGTCCGTCACGACTGAATCCACAGGGCAACGACATCGCCGGCACACCGGCGAGGTTCGCTGAAATGGTGAAAATGTCCGACAAATACATCTGGAGCGGGTCGTCGGCCTTTGCCCCACACTTGAATGCCGGGGTGGGTGTCACGGGCGTCACGATAAGATCGACATCCTCAAACGCCGCCTCGAAGTCTTGACGAATCAACGTTCGCACCGCCTGCGCCTTGCCGTAATAGGCGTCGTAGTATCCGGCGCTCAGGACATAGGTCCCCAACATGATCCGCCGCTTCACTTCAGGCCCGAACCCTTCCTGCCGCGTCTTCATATACAACTCAAGCAGGTCTTTGGTCTCTTTGGCACGCAGGCCGAACTTCACCCCATCATACCGGGCCAGATTCGAACTGGCTTCGGCCGTGGCAATCACATAATAGACGGCGACCGCCGCATCTGTCCGAGGCAACTGAATCTCTTTGATCTCCCCACCGAGCACTTTCAGCTCCTGGATCGCCGCCCGCACGGCCTGCTCCACGTCAGGGTCCAATCCCTCAGCGAAAAACTCGACCGGCACACCGACTTTCAGTTTCTTGAGATCTTTCTTCTTGAGCGCCTTCAGATAGTCCGGCACCGGAACATCCGCCGATGTCGAATCCAACGGATCGTGGCCGGCAATGGCTCCGAGGAGGAAGGCGGCGTCCCTCACATCTTTGGTGATCGGCCCGATTTGATCGAGCGAGGAGGCAAAGGCGATTAACCCGTACCGAGAGACCCTTCCATAGGTCGGCTTGAGACCCACCACCCCACAAAATGCCGCAGGCTGACGGATCGACCCTCCGGTATCGGACCCCAACGCCGCCGCACATTCGTCGGCTGCAACCGCCGCGGCAGAGCCTCCACTGGATCCACCCGGCACACATTGCAGATTCCAAGGATTGCGGCTGGGGCCGACAGCGGAATTCTCGGTTGAGGAACCCATCGCAAATTCATCGAGGTTGGTCTTCCCAAGCAACAGATACCCCTGCGCGCGCAGCTTGGCAATCACGGTCGCATCGTAGGGCGGAACGAAATTCTCGAGCATGCGGGACGCACAGGTGGTGCGCACCCCCTCGGTGCAGATATTGTCCTTGATCGCCAACGGCATCCCCATCAACGGCAACGTCTTGCGCCATCCTTTCAAGGAGGCATCCAGCGCGCCGGCCTGTTCAGCCGCCGCCTCGTTGACCTGCGTGATGTAGGCCTTCACCTTGGGCTCCACCTGGCCGATCCGCAAACCATAGGCACGCACGATCTCCACGGCCGTGACTTCGCCGGCGGTAAACTTTTCATGAAGCTCATAGAGCGAGAGCCTGTGAAGCGACATCAGCGTTTTGGTTTCCCCGCCACAATCCGGTTCTTCCCATCGACTTGAACGATCTTGGGAACATGCCGCTTGATTTCCTCGTCTGAGTAATACTCGTAACAGAAAATGATAATCTGATCGCGAACCGCGCCTTTCCGCGCCGTCGGCCCATTCAGGATGATCTCACCGGCACCACGTGTGCCCGCCACGGCATAGGTCATGAACCGCTCGCCGTTATTCAAGTTGGAACAGACGATCGCCTCATAGGGCAAGATTCCCGCTGCGTCCATCAGGTCCTCGTCGATCGTCAGACTGCCTTCATAGTCGAGGCAAGACTCCGTCACCGTGGCCCGATGGATTTTCGACCGTAACATTTGCCTGAACATTCGGACCTCGCTTAAAGGGGTTGTCGATCTTCGATAATTTTGGGCACCACAAAGAACCCGTCGACCGACTCCGGCGCATTCGCCACCGCCTGCTCCACCGACAGGGACGGCCGCGTGCTGTCGGGGCGAAACACATTGACTTGCCCCAGCACCGTCGCCGTTGGTTCGACACCCACGGTGTCGTACTGCTTCAATGTCTCCACATGCGTAAGGATCTGGCTCAACTGCTTCGCAAACGCCGTCTTCTCACCATCCGTCAACTCCAGCCGCGCCAACTTCGCAACTTTCTCAACTTCTTGTTTCGTAATTCCCACTCTTCTTCTTTCCCTTCTATCTTCAAGGATGTTCAAAATGGTCTTCCAGCAAGGCCGCAGGCGAGTTGAACCCGGAAGCGTACCCTCTGGGGTACGTCGCAGGGAGACGGACGACTGAGAACGATGCTGGAAGCCATTTTCAACATCCTACCTATTCTACTGTCACGCTTTTGGCCAAGTTCCTCGGCTGATCCACATCCGCGCCCCGCAGCACAGCGATATGATAGGCCAAGAGCTGCAATGGAATTGTAAACAAAATCGGCGAGAGCAGTGGATGGGTGTCGGGAATCGTGAACACCGCATCGGCGATCTTCCCCAACTCCCGCTCGCCTTCCGCCACGAACGCGATGACCGGCGCATGTCGGGCTTTTACTTCCATCAGATTGCTCACGGTCTTTTCGTACAGCCGATCCTTCGGCGCCAATACGACCACCGGCATGTCCTTATCGATGAGCGCGATCGGGCCATGTTTCATCTCTCCCGCAGCGTAGCCTTCCGCATGGATATAGGACACCTCTTTCAGCTTCAATGCCCCTTCGAGCGCGATCGGATAGTTGATGCCGCGACCGAGGAACAAGAAGTTCCGCTTTTTGTAATACCGCTTGGCCATCGCCACAATCTCCGCCTCACGACTGAGCACCCGCTCGACCAATACCGGAAGCCGGACAAGGCGATCGAGCCAGGCTTTGCCGTCCGCAACAGATAGGACTCCCCGCACGCGTCCCAAATGCAACGCCAACATGTAGAGCGCGGTGAGCTGCGCGGTGAAGGCTTTGGTCGACGCGACGCCGATTTCAGGCCCACAATGCGTGTACAGCACGCCGTCTGATTCACGGGCCAGGGTGCTGCCCACCACGTTCACGACCGAGACAACCCGCGCCCCTTTCCCCTTCGCTTCACGCGCGGCGGCCAGCGTGTCCGCCGTCTCGCCGGACTGCGAGATCGTGATAAAGAGATCGTCTTTCCCGACCAACGGATCGCGGTAACGGAATTCGCTGGCGATATCGACCTGCACCGGTGTACGGACCATCTCCTCCAGCAGATACTTCCCCACCAACCCCGAGTGCCACGAGGTGCCACAGGCCACGATCCAGATCCGTCCGACGCCGGCAAACTCCTTCGGCGTCAATCCGATATCCGGCAGATCCGCCTCGCCGGTCTCGTAGGAGTAGCGCCCGCGCATCGTGTCGAGAATCGTCTGCGGCTGTTCGTGAATCTCCTTCAGCATGAAATGCGGGAATCCGCTCTTTTCCGCCGCGGAGGCATCCCAGGTGATCTTCGTCAATTTCCGTTTCACCGGATGCCCCTCGGCATCGATGAACTGGATGTCCGTCGCGGTCACGACCGCCACATCGCCTTCTTCGAGATAGGTCACGTCACGAGTATGGGCGAGCATAGCCATGACGTCGGACGCGACGAAGGACGCCGTGGCGGTTGTACCCACGACCAGCGGACATCCGGAGCGCGCCGCAATCATCGTCCCCGGTTCCCGCTCAGACATGACGGCAAGCGCATAACTCCCCCGCACCTCCTTCGTGGCGGCTCGTACCGCTTCGGCCAGCTTCATGCCCTGCTGGAGGTATTTCTCGATGAGATGCGCCACGACTTCCGTGTCTGTTTCTGAACGAAACTTGTAGCCCTCGTTCTCCAATTGCTGTTTCAACGGCTGATAGTTTTCAATGATGCCGTTATGCACGAGCACGCAGCCTTTCGAGCGGTGCGGATGGGCGTTTTGCTCCGAAGGCTTTCCGTGCGTCGCCCATCGCGTGTGGCCGATTCCCACGGTGCCCTTGAGTACTTTCTCCTTGAGCGCCTTCTGAAGATTAACGAGTTTGCCGATCGTACGACGAATTTCGATTTTGTTGCCTTGCAACACCGCCACACCGGCTGAGTCGTAGCCTCGATACTCCAGCTTGGCGAGGCCGCCGATCAGAATCGGCACCGCCTCCTGATCGCCCACGTATCCGACAATTCCACACATACTTAACCTCTGCTGCGTTTCTTCACGTGTCCACCCTGTGAAGCCTGCGGTCGTTTCTCCGCATCGCGAGTGGACCTCGCCTTAGGTTTCAGGTGTACCGTTTCACGATTTGCGCCGGCCTCTAATGCCCGCCGGCGCGCCGCCCAGCCTTCACGATTGACTTGAGGCACCCGCCCGATCACCAAGGCATCCGCCGGCACATCCTCCGTGACCGTCGTGCCGGCTGCGATGATCGCGCCTGCCCCCACCGTCACCGGCGCAATCAACTGCGTATCGCTGCCGACAAACACCCCGTCCCCAATGACCGTCTGAAACTTCCGCACCCCGTCGTAGTTACAGGTGATCGTGCCGGCGCCGATGTTGACCCCTTTCCCAATCGTGGCATCCCCCAGGTAACTCAGATGGTTCGCCTTCGATCCTTCGCCCAGATCGGTTTTTTTCATCTCGACAAAGTTCCCGACCTTGGCCTTCTTCCGCACCACCACGCCGGGACGCAGATGGACGAACGGGCCCAGGTGCGCGTCGTCCTCAATCTGAGCGTCGCGAAACACGCAATGATCGAGAATCTCCACGCCATTGCCGACAGTGCAATTCGTCAGTCTCGTATAGGAACGCAGCACAGAGTCTTCCCCGATAACCGTGGTGCCTTCAAGTGTCACGTTGGGATACAGCACGGTGTCTTTCCCGATCGTGACTGAAGCGTCGATCCAGGTTGAAGCTGGATCGATCATCGTCACTCCGGCATCTAACCAGCGATCTCGAATCTGCTGCCGCACCGCTTGCTCAGCCGTCGCAAGCTGTCGGCGAGTATTCACGCCGAGTCCTTCGTCGGGATTGTCGAGTACCACCGCGGCCACACGCCGTCCGGCATGTTCCGCGAGACGGATGATATCCGTCAAATAATATTCCCCCTGGGCGTTGCTGGGGTCGAGTTTTTCCAAGGCGCTGAAGAGAAACTCCCCGTCGACCACATAGGTGCCCACGTTGATTTCACGGATCGCCTCTTCCTCTGCATTGGCGTCACGATCCTCGACGATCCGAGAGACCGCCCGCTCGGCTGACTGCGCACGCACGACCCGCCCATATCCGCTTGCGTCTTCAAGCCTCGCGGTCAGAATCGTCACGGTTGCGCGTTCCGCCTCGTGGACACGAAGAAGTTCGCGCACGGTCTTCTCCTGAAGCAACGGCGTATCGCCGTTGAGAATGAGATACCTGGATGGAGCGCCCCGCGTACCCACCGCAAAGGCCGAACGGCTCTGCAACACCGCATGACCGGTACCCAATTGCTCCCGTTGTTCGACAATCGCAACCGGGGCGCTGCCGGTCTTTCCTGACGTCGCGCGGTCGATCGCCTGACGAACCAGATCGGCCTGATGTCCCACCACGACAGCCACACGATCCCCGGCGACGCGCAATCCGAGCCCCACTGAATAGAGCACCATCGCCTGGCCGGCCACCGAATGCAGCACCTTCGCCTGCTTTGAGCGCATGCGCTGCCCACGCCCAGCGGCCATCACGACCACCGCAAGGCCGGCAATCGTTCGCTGCCGACCAGAGCTGACCGGCTTCTTCACCGCCGAGACTTCAGTGGCTCGTGAACGACTCATCCGATCGGCACTCCCCGTTCAGGCTGTTTGACCGTGCTCCATTTCGTCGCGGCAGTCACGGCCGAGGCCAGGGACGTGGACGGTGCACAGAGCCCGCCTGAGACGATGAGCTTCATCGCCTCTTCGACGCTCATATCGACGGACGTGACTTCATGCTCCGGCACCAACAGAAAATAGCCCGACGTGGGATTCGGTGACGTCGGCACATACACGTGGATCAACGGCTCCTGCGAGAGATCCTGCCTGTCTCCTTTGGTCACACCCGTCACGAAGGCCAGACAATAGTGGCCATTCTTGGGAAATTGAATCATCACGACGCGATGGTACGACGCCTGCTCAGAAATCGACAACACATCCATCATGGATTTCAACGTCGAGTAGATCCCTCGCACAAGCGGCACACGATTCAAACATTCCTCCCACCACTTCACAATTTGACGGCCCATGAAATTGGTGGCAAACAGCCCGGTCGCAAAGACCAAGACGATCAACGTCAGAATCCCCAACCCCGGCACATAATGACTCGGCACCAACCGGACCAGGAGATCGCCAAGAATCCCATCGACCGCCACAAACAGGGCCTTCAAAATAAGGATCGTTCCCCAGATGGGGATAATCACGAGTAAACCCGTCAGAAAGTAGCGTTTTAGCAAGGTTTTCAGCATAGATATGCCTCGACAAAACTCGAGAGTCATCATACAGAGAGTTTCGCGGGCCCCGCAAGCCTTTTCTTGCTATTTTCAACAACTTGGAATACCATCCCGCCCGTTTTCTTCACCGGCAAGGACACCCGCGCGATGAGAGCAATCACGCAGCAGATTCGCGGCCTGTTTATTACCCTAGAGGGGATCGAAGGCAGCGGAAAAAGCACCCAGATTCGCCACCTCGCGGAGGTGCTGACGCAGGCAGGACACCGCGTGCTCCAAACCAGAGAACCTGGTGGAACTGCGACCGCGGAAGCGATCCGCCATATCCTCCTCACGGCGTCGTCCCACGAACCAGTCACGCCTCACGCCGAAGCCTTACTGATTCTCGCTGCCAGATGTCAGCACGTCACGCATCTCATCAGACCGGCGCTGCGGCAAGGCACCGTGGTGCTCTGCGACCGGTTTTCCGATTCCACGTTTGCCTACCAAGGATTCGCACGTGGTCTCGATCTTCAATGGCTACAGACAGCCAACCAGGTCGCAACCGGCGGACTCACGCCGAATCTCACCCTTGTGCTCGATCTCCCAGTTTCAGTGGGCTTGGCCAGGCGGCGAGCCGATCGTGGACCACAGAATCGGCTGGACCGGGAGACCGAACGTTTTCATCGAACGGTGCGCCGAGGGTTTCTGGCGCTCGCCGCTGAAGAACCTGGCCGTATGGTGATCGTGAATGCGAATCGACCCGCGCAAGAAATTCAAGACCAGCTCACCGAGATCGTGCTAGGCTGGATGGCTCGACAACGTCGCTCTCTACGCCGCCGGAGCTAACATGCCATTTCGCGACTGTATCGGCCATCAACAATCCATCGCCCTCTTACAATCCGCCGTCACCCATGAGCGCCTGGCTCACGCCTATCTGTTCCACGGTGAGGACGCGATTGGGAAGCGGTTGACGGCCATTCGCCTCGCGCAAGCGCTCAACTGCGAACAACCTCCCAAGACGCACAGTCTCGACAGTTGTGGTACCTGCCGGTCCTGCCACCAGATCGAAGCTCGCACGCATCCGGACTTTTTCGTCATCGAGCCGGATCCAGAACAGGCCACCCAGCAAATCAAGATTGAGCAAGTCCGCGAGATCGAACACCAGATCATGTACCGTCCGCTGATCGGTGAGCGAAAGATCTGTCTGATCGACGACGCCGACCGCATGACGATCGGCGCGGCCAACGCGCTGTTAAAAACGCTGGAGGAGCCGCCAGCACATAGTCTCTTCCTCGTCATCTCAAGCCGCCCCGCTGCCCTCCCGGCGACCATCCGGTCACGCTGTCAGGCCCTTCGCTTTATGACACCGGCACGGACACAGGTGGAAGCCGCACTCATCCTGACACGCGACATCCCTCCCGCAGACGCGCGATTCCTCGCCATCATCAGCGAAGGCCGTCTCGGGGAAGCCCTCACCGCCGATGTGAACGACACACGCGCGCGCCAACAGGAACTCGTGGACTTGGTCCGTCCCCAATCCTTGCAATCGATCGGGTCCATCCTGTCCTCGGCGGAAGCGATCGCCAAAGCCGACCGTGCACAGGACATGCTCGCCTGGCTGGCACGCTGGATCCGCGACCTCGTGTTGATTCAAATCGGAGGAGATCGCGACCAGTTACTCAACCTTGACGATCTCACGACGCTCGAAGCCTATGCCCAACAGGCCGACACCGATGCACTGCTGGACCTGCTCCGTGAGATTGAACTGACCGAGCAGCGCGCCACCAGGCACCTCAATCTCCACATGGCGCTGGAAATGATCTTGCTCCGCCTGCGCGACGCGGTGGCTATGCCATCGGTCCCACTGCCAGTCTAGCTTTCGCCGTTTACTCCCTGCTATCTTTTGTCACACCACATGAGCCACCAGAATACCTTCTACATCACCACGCCGATCTATTACGTGAACGACGTGCCGCATATCGGCCATGCCTATACCACCGTGGCTGCAGATGTCCTTGCTCGCTACTGGCGCCTACGCTTGGGAAGGGACAATGTTTTCTTCCTAACTGGCGTGGACGAGCACGGGCAAAAGGTACAACAGGCGGCTGCGAAAGCCGGCGTTGACCCACAAGACTATTGCGACAAACTAGCACCGGAATTCAAGCGACTCTGGAACCGGCTAAACATCTCTTTCAATGCGTTCATCCGGACAACTGAGGGACAGCACAAATCTATCGTTCAACGGTATCTGCAACAGCTCTACGACAAGGACCTGATCTATCGAGCCGAATATTCTGGCTGGTACTGTACATTCGATGAACGGTTTTGGACGGAAAAAGACGTCGAGAACGGCCTCTGTCCAGAGTGCAAACGGATGGTCGAACGATTGAGCGAGGCCAATTACTTTTTCAAGATGGGTCAGTATCAGGAGCGCCTGATCGATCACATCAAGCAACATCCCAACTTCATCCGCCCTGAGTCGCGCCGTAATGAAGTTCTGGGATTTTTAACTAATCAGAAGCTCGGCGACCTGTCGATCTCCCGTCCCAAATCGCGCCTCTCCTGGGGCATCGAGCTCCCATTCGATGCGAACTATGTCACCTACGTCTGGTTCGACGCGCTGGTGAATTACATGTCCGCCTTGGAGTATAAGCGGACGGAATCATTGGTCGATCGCTTCTGGCCGGCAAATGTGCACCTCGTCGGCAAAGATATCCTCACCACCCATGCCGTCTATTGGTCCACCATGCTCATGGCACTGAACCTTCCCCTGCCTGAAACCATCTTCGCCCACGGTTGGTGGACGGTGAACGGCGAGAAGATGTCGAAAAGCCGAGGCAACGTCGTGGATCCTCACGCCATGGCTGACATAATCTCCAAGAGCAATGACAATGTCGTCGATCCAAACTCTATGGACGAGGAAATAAAGCAGGTCGGAACCGATGCCTTTCGTTATTTTCTCCTGCGTGAAGTGCCGTTCGGCCACGACGGAGACTTCTCGCGAGAAACTCTTATTGGACGCATCAACAGCGACTTGGCTAATGGGCTCGGTAACTTGTTCAGTCGTACTTTAACCTTGATCGAACGGAACACGGAGGGGCGTGTGCCAGCACCTTCCGAGCACACCAAGACCTCACTCGAGCCCGAGCTACAGCAAGCTTGTCTTGACCTAATCAACACACACCTCCCCGAGACCTTGCTGCGACTAGAATTTAATCGCACACTTGAAGCTATCTGGCGTGTCGTGCAATTAGCCAATCAATACGTCGACAAAGCCGCACCATGGAACTTGACTAAGAAGCCTGAAGATGCCCCACGCCTACACACTGTGCTGTACCATATGGCAGAAACCCTTCGCCTACTCAGCCTGGCCCTTTACCCGTTTATGCCCTTCACAGCCAAAGGAATGAATCAACGGCTTGGGCTGAGCTACCTATTTGATGACAGCCAGCCCTTACCTATTGATTGGAAGAATTGGGGACGTCTTCCTCCTGGCACGGATGTTCGAAAAGGCAGATCTTTATTCCCCCGTATCGAATCAAAACCACAAGGAGCCAAACCCGTGAGCGACGCAACGACTGCCCCGCAACCAGCAACAGCGACACCTGTACCAACAACCGCCTCGCCGCTGACCACAACCCTTGCTACTGCTACAACACCAGCACCCATCGTGCCCACACAGATCACCATCGACGAGTTCATGAAGATTCAGCTCAAGACTGCGAAGGTCATCAGCGCGGAGCGGGTGCCAAAGTCGGAAAAGTTGCTCAAGCTGCAAGTCAGTCTTGGAGAGGGGATGGAGCCACGGCAGATCGTCGCCGGCATCGGCAAGAAATATGAGCCGGAGGCCTTGATTGGGAAAACTATCGTGATCGTTGCCAACTTGAAACCGGCGAAGCTCATGGGCATCGAATCGCAAGGCATGGTGTTGGCCGCAGGCGACAGCGAAGTGCGAGGTCTCGTGACGCTCCTAGAAGACGTCGAACCGGGCACGAAAGTAAAATGACCCGCCGGCTGCTGCTGATCGCGGCGTTTGCTGCATGCCTCATCCCAGTTCCTTGCCTCGCAATCCCCGCCGCTGAAGAGCCTCCACCTGACCTTCACCTCAACGACCCAAAGCCGACGACGATCCTCGTGCGCGTCGTGGCGCATGGCGCGATGGTCCTTGGCCGAGCGGTCGGCGGCGCTCGTGTGACGATCACCGACGTGGCCACCAAACAGATCCTGGCCTCCGGCATTCAACAGGGCGACGCCGGCGACCAGAATCACATCATGCGGACACCGCGTCTCATAGAGGAGCCGCACTATAGCTCACGGCCTGCTGCGGCTTTTATCGCGACATTCGACTTGCTCCAGCCCACACTGGTTGAGGTGACCGCCGACGGTCCGCTCGCCTACCCTGCCTCAGCCCAGCGAGCCTCGACGACGGTCTGGCTCGTTCCGGGGCAGGACATGACCAACGATGGGATTGTCCTTCATCTCTACGGGTATATTATCCAGATCGAACATCCGAAACCGGGCGAGCCCTTGATCGCCAAAGAGGACGTCCCCCTGCGCGCCTCGGTACGCACACTGTCCGGCGCACTCATCCGCCCCCATGGAGACTGGGATTCCCGCAACATCCATATCTACGGCGAACTGATGATCGGCAGCCGTGTGGTGGAGCGACTTCAACTGTTCTACAGCGGAGAGGGAGCCATATTCGAAGCGCCGTTCTTCGTTCCCATCCCGAACGACGCGCCGGACGGAATCATCCTCCGCGTGACCGCCACTGATGCAGCTAATGGGAATTTTTGGATCGGCCAAGCCAAGTACTCGGTCCTGAGCGAGCGCTTTCGCCACAGCTCGACAAGTACCGAGCCCCGCTGACTTCGAGACTACTCAGGTGAATAGACTGAAGGCTGTTAGGCTGAAGATCGGAGGTCGGAGATCCGAGCACTTCAGCCTTCAGCCTGAACACCTGAGCAGTTACCTGACTTCAAAGAAGTCTCCCGATCGCTTGCCGCAGTGACTCGCACATGCGACACTATTACGTATGAGCACCCTTGCCTCCTATGCACATCTCCGCAGCCGTCTGTACCTCGCGCTGGCACTGAATGCGGTGATCATCGCCGCTGAATTCATCGGCGGATGGCTCCTCGATAGCATCGGGCTCATGAGCGATGCGGGCCATAACTTCGTCGATCAGGGCGCGCTCTTTCTTGCTCTCTATGCCCATCTCCTGACGGCCAAGCCCGCTACGGAAGCCAAAACATTCGGCTATCATCGGGCCGGCATCATTGCGGCCTTCTTGAATTCGTTCCTCCTGCTGCTCACAACTGTCGGTATCACCCTCGTTGCGTTCACGCGATTACTGCATCCTCCGCCGGTGGACGGCGGATGGATCATGGCCATCGCGGCACTGAGTTTCGCAGCCAATCTGACTGTTGCGCTCCTGTTGCAGCGAGGCGCGAAGGATGACCTGAATATCCGAAGCGCCTTCTGGCACATGCTGGGCGATGCCTGGGTGTCCCTAGGCATCGTCATCAGCGGAGGAGCCATTGTATTGACCGGATGGACCCTGCTCGATCCACTGATCAGCTTACTGGTCGTCGTGGTCATTGCCAGAGGAGCCTGGCCGCTATTCAAAGAATCATTGGACGTCTTATTGGAATCCACTCCACCGAAGATCAGCGCCGCGCACGTGGCCGCGACAATAGAGGCGGTGGCCGGGGTAAAAAATGTCCACGACCTCCATATCTGGGCCGTCGAACCTCGGCTGATTATGATGACCTGTCATATACTCGTGGACGGAGACGATTCAGCCCTGACCAATCATTTACTTCACACCATCCGTGACAAAGTCAGCATGGATTTCGGAATCAACCATATGACGATTCAGATGGGAACCCATTGTTGCCACGCTGACGAGATCCACTGCGATCTCACCGCCTTGGCGATGGAGCACAAGGATAAGGGACTCGTACATGTGCACCACTAAGAGCGCGGGACTGGCGAGAAGAGCGGGACGAGCGAGACGTGTGAGCCTTGCCCCACGCAGTCGCGCTTTTCCCGCCAGTCGCGCCCCTCTCGCCTGACCATGGATGATTGCAGCAACATCGTTCATGAATACTGTAGATTGAAACCATGACCACAACTTCGATCCCCTTTTACATCCTCTGCGGCTCCCTCGGCGCAGGCAAAACCACCCTCTTAATGAGGCTCCTTGAACATTGGAAGAGCCAGGGGAAACGGGCCGGGGTGTTGATGAACGAGGCTGGAGAGGTGAGCATCGACGGCCCGCGCGCCGGCACCATTGCCGAGCAAGTTATGAACCTCGCCGGCGGCTGCGTCTGTTGCGACACGAAGGAAGACTTGTCCTGGGGGATTGCACAACTGGTGCGGGACTATGAGTCGGATGTGATCGTGCTGGAATGTTCAGGCATGGCCGACCCAGCTGAGGTGATCGATGGTGTGACCGATCTCTACACCGGTCGGCTCGCGCATTTAGAAAAAGTCATCGCCCTCCTGCACCCGATTCCCACAGACAGGGACAGTATGGGGGGCTTCGTCACCAGGCAGGCGATTCGCTGCGCTGATGAGTTGATTCTCAACAAGAAAGATCTCTATGTCCCCGGCCATTGGGAGGGGTTCAAGGCCTCAATCATTGAGCAGAACCCCTACGCACGGATCTGGGAAACCAGCCATGCCCGAGTCGATCCTTCATCGCTGCTCGAACCCATCACCCGCATCACGCCGACACCGATGGTGAATGTGGAATTCGGCGTGCCTCGCTCGCCCTCAACGAGCAAGCGGGCCGCGTATCATCCCATCGCCACGACGGTTCGGCTCCCTGGCCCCTTAAACCTTGTACGGTTCCTAACCTGGATGAAGACCCTGCCACCTGAACTTGAGCGGGCGAAAGGCTTCTTCCGCTTCGCCAAGGGGCCGGAGCTTCAAGAATTTCAATATGCCCCGCCAGGCAACGCCACGATTACGCCGATTACATTACTCGACGAGCCGAGCCATGCGATTGTGTTGATTGGACGAGGCTACGACCAGGAGCGCTGCCAAGCAGATCTGTTGCGCTGTCTTGAAGGCTAGCAGACTGTGGAAAACCATGTATATATGCCAGTGCGTCTTTAGTCTGCATGTCCATGACAACAGAAGAACGCCACGCAGGATGCTCAAAAAAGCCGTCCAGCAAGGCCGCAGACGATGAAAGCACCGGAGGCGTAGCCTCAGGGCTACGTTGAGGATGCTTTCGAGACGAGAACGAAGCTGGCGGCTTTTTTCAGCATCCTGCGCAAGAGCGAACACGAGAATAGCGCAGGAGCAACCACGCGGCGCCGGCCCCGAATACGCCGCCGATCACCCAGCCTCCCAGCACGTCCGTGATGTAGTGGGCGCCGATATACACGCGCGACAGACCGACCAGTCCGACCAGCGGCCAACTCACCCAGCCTGACCGCGGATAGAGCACGTGGAAAAAGGCTGCCGCCGTCGCGGTGTTGACCGCGTGATTCGACGGAAATCCAAAGGTCTTACCGCAGGCTTCGATCTGCTGGATATCCGGGAGCGCCATACAAGGTCGCGGGCGAGCCACAAGATCTTTAATCCGCGCTCCAACGAAATCAAACAGGCCGATAGACGCAGCCAGCACCGGGGCTGCCAGTACCGCTTCCCGCCACGACACCCACAGCCAATAGCCGGTCAGCAGGATACCAGGCACCCAGAGCAGGCTCGATCTTGAAAGGCCGAGTGCCACTTCATCAACCCAGGCCGACTGCCCGGCGAGCCCGTTGATGGCGCGGAATAGCGATTCATCCAAACTCATGATTGGCTCAGGGTCAATGGATAGACACTATTCTTCATTTGTGGTCCATCCGGTCCTCCGACCACGGGCATAGGCGCCACTCTCCATCTCGAATGCCTTTTGAGCAATGACCCTTGACCTGCCTTCATCCCTCATTTCGTGCGGAAATGAATGCGAATGGTGAGTTCCCCGTCAACTGGCTCATCGCCCTTCAACTGAGGATCGAAGGTCCACTTATTCAACGCAGCCATGCCGGCGATGGTCAGTTCCCGATGCTTGGCTGGCTCCAACACCACAACGGTTACCCTCGCTTCCTTGGAGACTAACATGCGCGCTTTCATCCAATCGTCGAGTTCTTTGCCGTCCAATCCAGGGGGAATGGCCGGCCAGGGGGTGGATTTTGGAACCGGCCCTACCTGTTGATCCTTGTTGAGCGACAACCCGTGAACATGGACTTCCGGAAGCTCCAACACATCTTCCTGGTGATCTGCTTCATGCGTGGCCTCATCGCCGGCCACCGCATACGCGGCAGCCGGCCAAAGAGACACACACAAGGCGCAGCAGGGTAAGAGTCGTCGGAAAAGCATCGCAGCAGTATGTGGCAATGTCATCATAGGATCAACCATATTGAACCGCAGCCCGACTCACTCATCACCCATTACTCGTCACGTGTCACTACTTCTAGAAGAACCACTGCCCACGGAAGAAGAAAGATCGCGGCATTCCGGCATGCGCTACACCGAGGCCGATGTTCCCCTCGCCTTGGTTAATGAAGTACTGTTGGTCCAGTAGGTTCACCACGTCAAAGCCCAACAGAAGTTTCTGATTGTCCCACGGCAATGGGATCACATGGGCGATTGACATGTTATAGATCGTATAGGACGGAGCAGAGATGGAGTTCGTCTTGCCCCCCTCTTCCGCCGTCCGCAACCCCGACGCAAACAGCATCTGGCCCGTGAGAGTCGTCCGCTCCAAAAAGCGATAGGTGACCACCGTAGAACTCGTCACGGTCTGCTGGTGATCGCAGTGCACGCCGCCGTTCGAGTTGATGTCGGCAATTTCCTCCGCATGGAGCAGGTTGTGACCGGATTGGAGCCCGTAGCCCTTGCACTGCCCCCAGGCCACGTTGCCGCGCGCCGTCAAGTTGTCCATGATTTGCAGTTTTAGGGCTCCATCGATGCCTCTGGTCCAGCCCCGTTCAAAGGCGTAGTAATTCAACAAGGGCGTCGTGCCTAACTGGTGCGCATCGGCCAGATAATTGGCAAGCTTGTAGTAGCCGGTCAGTTGTAATGTCGCCCAACTGGTCAATGCGTGGTAGCTGCCCACCTCGAAGTAGTGCGCGCGCTCGGCCCGAACCGTATTATTCGTGATATTTTCCGGCGCCGCCGTTGTTCCGGCGGTATTGAGTTTCGCAAAGGAAATGGCTTCGAGATTCGGCGGCGTAAACTGCCGCCCGTAGAAAACATGGAACACATTGGCCGGATCGGCCTTGTAGGTGATCCCGACCCGCGGGCTGATCTGCCCCTCATGGCGCTGGTACTGCACCGCATCGGCCCGCACGCCAAGGTTGAACGTCCACTGATCGTTCGGGCTCCATTGATCCTGAATCCAGAATTCCTGGCGGTAACCAATCAAGCGATTATCCGCATTCATGCCGATGACCGGACCGGTCGGGTCCGATTCCGGATCGGTTGGATCAAGCCGATTGAATCCGAACAATCGGGTCTTATTCACCGCCTGCGTTCGATCGACCTGGAATCCGGTTTTGATCACATGTTTGCTGTTCGGAATATAGGTGTGATCCAGTCGGACTCCGCCGGAATAGGCACTCCGATCTTGGCTGCCGGCAAAGAACGGATGCTCCGGTTCAGCGGTGTAGGCAAGTAAATTGAACGGATCCGTCCGAAACGTGGCCCGTGTTTGGCGAAAATATCCTGAAAGGCTGAAAAAATTGGCGCTGTTCACATCGTGCCGCCAGACCATGTGCCCATATTGATTATTCTCTTTTTGGTTTTCGTCGATGGCCTGGGACGCTACCGGCGTGAATCCCGGCCGGCTCGCCCGGAGCAGCGGCAGCACCTGCCCGCTCGGATCGACTTCTTGGCCAGGGCTGGTGGGAATCTGATACTTGGCCACCGAATTCAGAAACACCCACGAAAAATTGTTCTTGTTGTCCTGCTGATAATCGCCGCGAATGAACGTCTGATTCCGCTCACTTTGTCCGTGAAAAATAGAATGGCCGAGCGTCGGCGGCTCAATGCCGCGATTCGTCGCCGTGTGGCTGTTCAGCACGTAGAACCGGAACTTCTCGCCGATCGTGCCCCCATATTCGAACGACGGATTGATCGTGTTGTTCGACCCGCCGAACATTTGGGCGGACCCGAATCCTGGCTTGGTACCGCTCTTGGTCGTGATATCCAACACCGCGGCGGTCCTGTTTCCATACTGCGCCTCCATGCCACCGAGAATAATATCCGCCCGTTCCCATGCCCGCGGCGTGAGCACATCGGAGAAGGTGGATGTCACGGTATCCGGAATCGGCACACCGTCGATTCGGAACTGGATGTTCGCATGCTCCTGCCGAATATGCACCTGCTTGAGCGAACCATAGACGGCGCTCGGAATCGTGAGGAGCACGTCGTGCAGCTCGACATTGTTGCCGCGCGGCAATTCTTCGATCTCCTTTCGACTCACCGAGTAGGTCTCGCTCGAAGCCTTATATTGAATCGGCGCCAGAGGCGACCGCACTTCAAGCGCGATCTCTTTGGTCTTGGACAGGGTCAAGGTGATGGAGTTGGGATCCTCGGTCCCGATCTTCAGCACGATATATTCGCTTCGATAGGTATCTTGCACCGCGCTGACGGAATAGGTTTCATCGGCAGGGACAGGAATGCTGAATTCGCCGGCACTATTCGAGACACCGGTCGTCACCAACGTCCCATCTTGATTCTTCACCTCGATAAGCACTTGTCCCACCCGCCGGAGGTCCTGATTCTGGACCGACCCGGTGATCAGATTGGGCTCAGCCGCGACGGCACGACCCTGAAGAAACAGAGTCAGACAGGCACAGAGACACAGCACAGGCACAATGAAATGGTACCCTATAATAGATCGCATGAAATCCCCCAGCAATCACGTGTTGGAAAAATACGCCACAGCCCTCTAGCAGGCAGTTCCACGACAACCGTCGCAGAATGGCGAGAATCGAAAGGACGTGCCTAGCTGCGGGGAGGGGGAGCGCGAGAAGGGCCAGGTGTGGAGAGTTCAAAGGACAGCAGCACGGAGTCCGCTGGAAGTTCCAGCAGGTCGACGAATCCCTGTGCCGTCAGGGGAGGAGCGCCGACGTCGAGAGACCCGGCGGTGTGATGCTGTACCCACTGGCACAGATCGGTGTCGGAGTGCTCGTGTCCATCGTGGTCGGCAGCCGCCAACTCGTGATGGACGTCCTGCGCCACGGCAAACGGCGCAAAGGCAAGCAATAGCAGAACAAGGCCAAGCGCCACAGTGCCCCGAAGAACGCAGGGCAGACGTCGTATAGAAGCGCGCAGAGTCATTGAGGGTGATCTAAGTAACATAGGCGTTCTCGGCTTGTCAAACCAAGGGATCAATGCACCAATACGATTGTCTCCAGCCCTAGGTGCCTCATCCGGTGGCTATTTCTTTTTATATACGCTATATTTTACACATCGAATGCCTACACCCCATCACGTTACACTGCAGGCAATTCCCAGGTGAAACGACATAGCCATGCAGCGACCACTCGACAACCAACACGTCATTGACATCAAGCCGCTGCCCTCGCCGCGAACGATCAAGTCAACACTGCCGATTACCGATCAAGCCGCCGCGTTGGTCGTTGAAACCAGAGATGCTATTCGTCGCATTCTGCATGGCCAAGACCGCGAACGCCTGCTGGTAATCGTTGGCCCCTGTTCGATTCATGCCCCTGACGCTGCCTATGAGTATGCCGACCGGTTGAAACCAGTAGTCGATGCATTGCGCGACCGGATGCTCATTGTCATGCGCACCTACTTCGAAAAACCCCGCACCACGGTGGGATGGAAGGGCCTCATCAACGATCCACACCTGGACGGCACCTGCGATATTGGAACGGGCTTGGAGTTGGCCCGGACGATTCTGCTCAACATCAACAAACGCGGGATCCCCTGTGCAGCTGAAGCCTTGGACCCGGTGTCCCCCCAGTACATCGCCGATCTCTGGAGTTGGGTTGCCATCGGCGCCCGCACCACCGAAAGCCAGCCGCACCGGGAAATGGCCAGCGGGCTGTCTATGCCGGTCGGGTTCAAGAACGGTACAGAGGGCAATCTTCAGGTTGCCTGGAACGCCATGGTCGCCGCGAAGCAGCCTCACCATTTTCTGGGCGTCAACGCCGATGGGCTCACCTCCATCATCAAGACCACCGGAAACCCCGACCGCCATATCGTACTGCGGGGAGGGGGAGGGAAAACCAACTATGAAGCCGAGCACGTGGCCCGCGCAGAAGCCGTTGTCGCAAGCGAGGGTATCGCCCGGCCTATCATGATCGACTGTTCCCATGACAACTCCAGTAAAGATCATCGGCGCCAGGGGATGGTCGCACGCGACGTCCTCCATCAATTCCGCGAAGGCCGCCAATCCATCATGGGACTGATGCTCGAAAGCAACCTGAATCCAGGCAAACAGATCTGGGAGCAGGGCAAAGCGCTGGCTCACGGCGTCTCTATCACCGACGCCTGCCTCGGCTGGAACGAAACTGCTGCGCTGCTGACAGAGTTGGCCGAAGCCATTACCACTCGGCCTGCATAACCAATCCTCCCCACCCCTTCTACTTCCCAGTCCAAAAACCCCAGGGATACTGAATCGACGCGCGTGCGGCCACCCGACTCCGTCCAAACGTCTACACAGGCCGACACCCACACATAAATCGGATAGCCTCATCGCTTTTCCTTATGCTCCGCATGCTTCCGGCAGTACGAGCGATACCCCTTCAGTTCGATCCGGTCCGGATCGTTCTTCTTATTCTTCGTCGTCCACTAGACCGACTTGTCTGGCATAGTCTCGCCCGCCGGATCGAGACCGCGCGACCGGCCCGCCCTCTTCGCACTATCCTCCACCACACCCGCGTCCGCCTGCGCCGGAGTCCAGTAGCCCATCGGGATGACGATGGCCACACCCTAGATCGCCCAACCCTCCGCCAAACATATTCTGCAGCGTCGCCGGCGGTGCAAGGGAATCAGCCGGCAGGTCGGCAAGCGCCGCCATATGCGCAACCAGATCTTCCCCCGCCGAAAACGACGAGAGCACCCGAGTGAGCGCCGCCCCGCAGGTCACACACTCCGTCACTGGCGGATCGCTCATCAACTGCCGGAACGCAAACCGCTTCGGACAATACAGTGACTCCACGCACTGTTCGACGACATATTCATAGATCGGCATAGTCTTTGTATTCACCGCTTTTCTTTATGCGCTGCATGCTTCCGGCACCACGCGCAATACTTTTTCAGTTCGATCCGGTCCGGATCATTCTTCTTGTTCTTCATCGTCCAATAGACCGATTTACCCGGCGACTCACAGCCGGTGCAGGCCACAGCAATGACTTCACGAATGATGAGTGCTCCTCAGAAGCATTAGATCTTTTCTCCGGCAGCCCGCATGTCGGCCACGACGCGAGCCAGCCCTCTCTTGTCGATGATCTTCATCCCATGCGTCGAGACCGACAGCGAGATCCAGCGGTTCTCATCCGGCAGAAAATAGCGCTTCCGCTGTAGGTTCGGCACAAAGCGCCGCCGAGTCTTATTGTTGGCATGGCTCACGTTGTTTCCCGTCACCGGTCGCTTTCCTGTCACTTGACAATACTGCCCCATACACCCCTCCTGCATGATGGACTGCCGCCGAGCATCACTAATGACGGAGCGATCAGGCTCGAGGACAATCCTGATCTTCTCCGCTTTCCCACAACGAAACGACCACCTGGCAGACGACACAGAGTTGCCATTGCGCTCCCAATTGGGCACGTTGCTCCAGTTCCGCCACCGCTTGCACGCCACATTCCGCATTAATGCTCAAGATTCGATCCCGGACATCGCAGATCTCACACGACAGCGCCTGCGCCGACTTCACCGGCGCACAATCGATCGTCGTCATCTGGCCCCCCCCTCATCGCGACGGCTTTTCGCGCGACGACCGCGCCTGCCGCCTCTCCCAACTTGGTTTCTTGAACGGATCCCTCAACGCACACCAGAGCTCTTCGTCCAACGCCAATTCGTCTCTGCTCAACAGGCAGGCATCCAGCCGCATCGTCAACGCCGCGCGGTCGAGGGCTTCTCCGATGAAGGCCAGCTCGATTCGGCGATCACCGAACTCCAGATCCCACACCGTGCGCAACGCCTGAAGCGCGGACTCCTCCGTCGGCCAGTGCCGATCGGGGATCGCCACCCACCAGCGGCCCAATCGTTCATAGAGACAGGTACCGCCCGCTTGGGACCACATGTAGCAAGTCTGCGGTTGTGACGCGAGCCAAAAATAGCCCTTAGAACGAAAGACTCCCGGCCACTCCTCTTGCATCAGCGTCCAGAATCTCAACGGATGAAACGGCCGCTTGGCCCGATACACAAATGTCTGAATACCGCGCTCACCGTCGGTCACGGGCGACCGCTCATCAAGCAGTTGCATCCATCCAGGACTGGGTGACCGGACCTCCTCGTAAGCCGTGGCCGACGCCTCGAGTTGATCTATGGAGAGACACCCTTGGACCGTCGAGACAATCGCGGCCTCCGGATTGAGCGACCGGAGAAACTGTTCGAGCCGATGACGAGCCAGCTCCGTCACCAGATCCGTCTTGTTCAGCACGAGCGTGGTGCTGCACTCCACTTGATCGGCCAGCAACTCGGCCACCGCCCGGTGATCGTCGACGCCGCGGCCTACCCCGCGATCGTGCAGGTTGTCGCCGGACTCAAAGTCCTGCCAGAAACGCACGGCATCCACAACCGTGACGAGATGATCGAGCTGAGCCAGCCGCGCCAGCGCCCGGCCTTCGATGTCCTCTCCGTCAAAAATATTGGCCACGAGCAGTGGATCCGTGAGGCCCGAGCACTCGATGAGAATCGTGTCGAACCGTCCGTCTCGCGCCAGCCGGCTGACAGCCTCGATGAGGTGCTGACGGAGCGAGCAGCCCACACAACCGTGGTTCAACTCGACCAGGGCTTCCCCCCGCTGGAACTGTTCGGCATCGTCCGTCTCCAGCAACTGCGGATCAAGGCCAAGACCGCTCAGATCGTTCATAATCACAGCAATCCGGCGCGTGCCTCGCCGCCGCACAAGGGAATTCAATATGGACGTTTTCCCGACCCCGAAGAACCCGGACAAGACGATGACACTGACTGGATCTCTCTTCATACGATACCTTTCTACCCTCACAGGGCTTGGCACGACAGCAGGGTTACGCGCGCACTCGTGCGCTTTCAACCATTTCAGAAACGGGTCCGGATATGTTCTCCACACCGCCTTCCCTTCTCCCAACTCGGCGTCGATCAGGAGACAGGGTTCACCCTATCCCGCTTTCAGCCGTCACACTCGAAGGATCTTCGGTCGACGTGAGCCCTTCCGCCAAGATGGGAAAGGGATTCGCCGCCATCTGCCAGGAAGGCAGACCCGGCTTCAACTCCTCATCCGTCAGGAGGCACGCATCCAGCTTCGCGATCAGCTCGGCTCGATCCATCGCCAGGCCGATCAGCACCAACTCCTGGCTACGATCGCCGAAGACCGGATCCCATACTCCCTGCACACTCTGATATTCCTCCTCATCTTCCGGCTACTGCTCCTTCGGCAGAGCCGCATACCATAGCCCGACCCAGCGGACTGCGCCGGTCCCGCCGGCTTGCGACCAGAGGCCGATCAGATCGGGCCGCGAGGCGATCCAGAACAACCCTTTGGACCGGAGCACTCCCTTCCATGGTTCCTGCAGCCACTGCCACAGACGCGTCGGATGAAACGGATGCCGAGCGCGGTAGACGAAACTGGCAATTCCATATTCGTCGGCATCGGACCGATCTTCGCCTCGAAGCGTCTTCATCCACCCGCCGCCTGGCTGGCTCGTTCGAAGTCGAATAACCTGGTATCCAGGATGGCCCGGAGATCGACCTGCCCATGCCGCGCGTGCAGACGCCGGGCATCCGGATTGAGTGTGGCGAGAATGGCCGAGAGCTCTGCCAGTTCGACCTCAGACACCAAGTCCGCCTTGTTGATGACCAATACATTGGCAAACTCGACCTGATCGATAAGCAAATCCGTGATGGTCCGCTCGTCTTCTTTACCGATGCTCAGCCCCCTGACTCGCAAGTCTTCGGCTTCGTGATAGTCCTTGAGAAAGTTGCTGGCATCGACGATCGTCACCATCGTGTCCAACCGTGCGACAGCGGATAAACTGCGCCCTGCTCATTTTCAAATTGAAAGGTTTCGGCTACCGGCATGGGTTCGGAAATCCCGGTCGATTCAATCAGCAGATAGTCGAACCGCCGCTCCTCGGCCAAGCGAGCCACCTCGTTGAGCAGGTCCTCCCTCAACGTGCAGCAGATACAGCCGTTGCTCATCTCGACCAGTTTCTCATCGGTTCGGCTCAACGCTGCGCCTCCCTGTTCGACCAGCGTGGCATCAATGTTGACCTCGCTCATGTCATTGACGATCACCGCCACGCGCAACCCTTCGCGGTTGTGCAACACGTGATTCAACAGCGTGGTTTTCCCTGCGCCCAGAAACCCGGATAGCACCGTCACCGGCAGACGTGCAGCGGCAGCATCCGCCGCATGCTCTGGCAGCGTGACTTCAATCTGTTCCATCACTCTCTTCCTCGTCTGAATCCTCCGCGAAGGACCCGGCTTCCTGAGTCGCCAGCGCAAACGGATCTTCGAACCGTTTCCATTCCTCTTCCCCCATCAGCAATTCGGACGGAGTGAGCAAACAGGCACGGAGCAGGCGAAAAATGGCGTCGAGATCCGCGCGATACCCCGTAAAGGCCAGCACTTGTCGGCGATCCCCAAACTCGACGGTCCAATCTTTCTGCAATGTCTGGCGAAATCCCTCGTCCGACGGCCACTCGGACTCCGGCGTGGCCATCCACCACTTGCCGATCCATTCGAAGTGGCGCGTCCCTGCCGTTTGCGCCCACAACATGCAGCGATCCGGTTGCGACGCGAGCCAGAAGTACCCTTTGGCACGAAGTACGCCAGGCCACTGCGCCTCGATCATCTGCCAAAACCGCCCAGGATGAAACGGACGCGCCGCTCTGAAAAGGCCGGTGCTCCAGCAGGCGTCTCGCGCAGCCGGCATCGGAAGGCCTTCCACCATTTTCAACCACCCAGGCTGAAAACTGATGGGCTCGCCCCAGCAAGGCAGAATTGCCAAGACCTGCTCAACCGAGACTACCCCGTTCGTTCCACGAAGGACTGGAGCTTCGGGGTTCAGCAACTGAAGCAATGTGGCCACCTGATTCTGGACGGCTACGGTGACTCGATCCTGCTTATTGAGCACCACCAGGGTACTCTGCTCGATTTGGTCGATCAGTAGCTCCGAGATCGACCTGGTATCATCGGCGCCGCCGCTCACCCCGCGATCCTGTAAATCATCCGATGAATGGATATTCTCCCAAAGCGTCGCCGCATCCACGACTGTCACGAGTTGATCCAATCGCGCCACCGAGGCCGGCGCGCCGCCTTCGTCCAGGGCATCGTTGAACACCTCCGCGACAAACACGGGCTCCGTAAGGCCAGAGCATTCGACGATGAGCCGGTCAAAGCGACCCAAGCGGGCGATCCCGACGATCGCGTCCGTGAGGCTCTGGCGAAACGAGCAGCCCATGCATTGATCCGTCAACTCGACCATCGTCTCACCGTATCGAAAGGTCTCGACAGCGTCGGTGCGGCTGGCGCAGTGCTCTGGGAACGTGTCGCTCCGATCATTCACTAAAAGCGCCCACGGCTCTGCGCCCCGGTGCGCGAGCAAATGGCGGATCAATGCGCTCTTTCCGGCCCCGAAAAATCCAGCGACCACCGTCACCGGAAGCAATCCCGGTGCGTCCGCTGACGCCCGGCTCTGCTTACTTTGATTGCGAGACATGTGACGCTCCCATTTGCCAACCGGTCTTATATTTCCGATTAAATTTATCTACGCGCCCTTCTGTATCGATGATCCGCTGGGAGCCGGTGTAGAACAGATGCGAATACATCGACGTTTCCACCTTAAAGAGCGGATAGGTTTGCCCGTCCTTCCCCACGGTTGTCAGATCTGTCGCGACGCTGGACATCGTGATCCATTGCTTGTCGACGGCCACGTCGTGAAAGACCACCGGACGATACCCTCTCGGATGAATCCCCTTCTTCATGGATGATCCTTTCTGGTAAACACACCCCGCAGGGCGCACATGGAAGCCTCGTGGCATCGCCTTGATTTTCCTCTCTTCTCCTCACTACGGCAAGCCAGGCCCCGCGTACGGCAGCAGCGCAATGTGGCGCGCGCGCTTGATCGCCCGCGTCAATTCGCGTTGACGCTTCACACTGTTTCCATTGATACACCGCGGGGTGATCCGCCCGTTGTCCGTCAAAAAACGCTGCAAGAATTCCACATGCTTGAAATCGATCGGGGTCGTATCGTCGATAACCCGCCGTCGTCGTCCTGGAAACATGCCGTCCCCCATCTCCACCTCCTCTACCAACTGGACTTCCGCACTCCGGGGATTTCGCCACGAAGCGCCAATAGGCGGAAATCGATGCGGGACATCTCGAATCGTCTCAAATATCCACGCACGCGCCCGGATATCCTGCACCGATTCCTCACACGCACAGGCGAGGCATTGCGCGGCAACCCCTGTAGCAGGCTTTGCGCCTGCCGCTTCTCCCCATCGGTGCTCGCCGGACTCTTGATCACGGCTTTGAAGGCCTTGCGTTGCTCCGCATACCTCGCGACCAATGCTTTCCGTTTATCATTTCGCAAAGAGCTACTGATCTTCGCCATAGAATCCTCCTCGTTACTATTTTTTTGTGGATGCTTCGACGCTCTGTCTCTATTCACAGTCCGAATACTCGATTTACGTTCGCCCTGATCGCGCAACCCCGCGTATGTCACAATCTCCAAGCACAAGAGAAATGCGGACGCTTCCTCATTCCACGAAGCCCATAACGCATCCCTACAAGCTCCTTTCGGAGATCACAAAGACAGCGAACTACCGGGAAGCACCGCTGCCCTGCGACATCGAGACACTGGCACTGGTGAGGAGCGGAGAAGGTGGTCAGCTAGTTGGGGGGCCGCGAGCCTGAAGGGATGATGCCAGCAGAATGGATGAGATGCGACACGATGGGATCGTGGATGGTCCCACGAACGGCTGAGAAACAAAGAAGACAAGTTTTCCGGACAACGACGAGCCAGCAGCCCACTCCAACCATACATGGATGTCGACGGCTGAATGATCCGGATTGCCGTCCAGCATCGCCGAGTAATGATCGACCAGTAGGTACGGCAAGGGGAGTGCGACGAACAGATAGAGTCCGGCGACCAGAATGATCAAGGCGAGTTGTTTGACTGGGTTACTCATGTCGGCACACCATGTGCGATAGGCCCGAGCGGGACAAGCCGATACCGCGCTTCGCACTTCAACGAGCTTTCATCGAATTGTTGAGAACCCAGTCCGATCCAGAGGCCCTGCTGCACAGTAAAACACTGCGCGCATGTCTGGTCGTAAAACGGAGAGAGCCCCATAATCCAGTCGCGCGAGAATTCGCCCTGGTATTCTTGTGGCAGAAACGCCATGAAGCCGGATGATATGGACTCAGACGATTCCATCAGTGATCCTCCCTCGTCATACCGTCAGGCCCTTCCCCCATCTACTGAATTGCTGCCGGCCTAGGCACAGTCCCCCTGAGCCGGCGAATTTTCTCGGCCAGCCGCATGATGTGGTCAGCCGTAATGTCCCTGAACGACAGCATGGCATCTTCATGTCCTGCTTACGCGCACATGGCCATCGTGTAGCAATTCGTCCCGCCACGGACGATCTTCAGACACAGATTGGCCTGATGGCAATGTACCCCGATAAAAACGCAAACATCGATCTTGTTATGCCAAATCGTCAGATTCGGATGATTGGGATTGATCTCAACTTCCGGATCGATCTTGGGATACTTCGGCCGATAATCCGGCATGGGAATCAACATCGCTTTCTGATTCGGCCCGACACTCGCCTTCAGCGTGTTGTACAGATGCCGGATGGCCTTCGCTTTCTTTTCGGCCGTGGGCGTCCAGGCCCATAAGACCAGTGGGCCCGGGAATATGGTCGGAACTCGTGCGCGTAAGAAACGCCGTGCAGCCTCTTCCATCGCCTGCTCTTCGGGGACGATATAGCCGTGGACGATTGCTTCGCCAAGGTTCGGCAACTGGATGCCCATGCTCGCGACTGCAGGTGGAAGAAAATGCTCGGGACCGGGACGCACTTCATATCGACTCATCAAACGCCTCAGTGTTTACAATTGCAAATAATTTGCAATACAGCGATCATCCTACCCATCCCGCAGATGAAAAGCAAGACCTCGTGTCGACTCCGATCGGGCGATGCGTGAGACTGATTCTTCAACGGTCTACACCGCGCCATGACTGTGCCAGCCACCTGCTTCACCAGCACACGCGTTGGCGCAACGGACCTGCTCTGTCTTCGGGCACTCCGTACTCATGGCGCCGCGTCGCGGAGTGCCTTTGTCGGTGCTTCTCTATTCCGATAGGGCAACGTAAGCAAGCTCACAGGATCAACGCGAGCGCCGTTGAGCTTTGCTCCCCAGCGCAAATGCGGCCCGCTCGCCCGGCCGGTCGCGCCCACTCGCCCAATAATCTGCCCTGCCTTTACCGGGTCGCCGTCATGGACCAGCACCTCGGAGAGATGAAAGTACATTGCATAGAGGCAAAATCCGTGATCGAGATAGACGCCCTTGCCAGACAACAGATGGTCAACGGTGAGGCGCACCACGCCATCACTGCTCGTCGCCACGTCGGTCCCGAGTGGAGCCGCAATGTCGATTCCGTTGTGCGGCGCGCGCGGTTGGCCGTTCATGATCTACACTGCCGAAGGCTCCTGTCCGAGGACCCTGTACCGGCTCACCAAACGGGCGCTCCCAAAGCAATTTCGGAAAATCGCGTGCGAGCGCGAATGTGACCGCGCGCTGCTCCTCTTTTCAGCGGACCACACTCTTCTCATCCAAATCCACTTTCTCGCGTGGGAGCGTGAGACGCTGCACGGGAAAGTCTCCTTTTATCACCGTCACAAAGACTTGTAGGCAACGCTCACGCCCGTTCCCCTTGACGATGATCGTCAGGCGTTGCGCCCCCGAACGATCTTGCACATCGATGCCGGGCAACCCGACATACCCTCCCGGCTGTTGCGGTCGAGCATCGACGAAGAACGGAACAGCGCGACCCATGAAGGTTCCACTCACCGCCGCCTCTCGGTCGGCCTCTGCTATCTTCACCGTCAGCACTTGGCCCTGCCGCGCACTCAGCGGCCCGTCCATCCCCTCCGCCGCACAGAGTGGCGAGGCCGGCGCCTCGATCGCCGCCATACCAATTACAGCAAACATGATCGCGCCGAGGACCAACGCCACGCGCCCTTTGCCACTCGGCTCGATCGTCGCAATCGAGTTATTCATCCGTAGGCCCCACGGCTGAATACGGCGAGAGAACGTCAAATGGCAGCGGGTGCTCAGGAGCGACCGGCAACGAGAAACCCGCGGCCCGGCAATGTCCTCCACCCCCATGTCTCGCTGCAATCACGGCAACATCGGCTCCGCTTTTCGAAGATCGCAGACTCACATACCGACGCCCCGCTCGCTCATACCAGACGAGACAGAACGGGACGCCAACCGAGAGCCGTTCACCCAACTCACTGCGGAAAATAGCGCTGTGTACTGCAGGGACTGTGGCTCCTTCGAATCGCACCAGCACAGCACTGGCCAGCACCTTAACGAGCAGCTGCCCTTGAGCGCGCAGGATGGCGCGCCCCTCCAGCGCCAGGGTCTCCTGGCGGAATTGCTCCCACAGAGCAAAGTCAAACGGATGTGATTCGATCGCGGCATTGATCTCCCGGCTGTCGGACAGTTGCCAACGCCGCAAATCCTTGTCCTGTACATATTGCAAGAGCCAGGGAGCCGGCGCCCGATGGGCCCATTCCCACGACAACACGGCGCCTGATTTGGTTTGATCGAAGAAGACGTACGGAAGATCGCCAAGCGCCTGCTGCGCCGTGACGTGATGATCCAAGACAGCCATGCGCGCCGCTTCGCGGGCCATCCGTTCGATCGTTGCCCGATCATAGCTGAAGTCGACGATCACAACGCGTCGTTGCGCCAATCCAGTCGGCGGCGGCATCCCATGTCGAACCGGATGAAATTCCGCGCCTGGAAACCGTCTCCACATCGCCCAGGCCGCGCCAAACCCGTCCGGACAATCGGCATGATAGAGCACAATTTCTGGCTCAAACAGCGGCAGCTGGTCAGGGAAGGAGCTCTGTGTGTTAGCCGCGGCATTACTCATGAGGTGCTCTTCGGCTGCGCCGAAGCTCCGCTCTCAATCCTCACGACCCCTTGCGTGCTATGCCGACGAAGTATCCTTGCGGCGTCCAACGCGCCGTAGGTCACGATGAAATCTGCGCCCGCCCGCCGCATCGCCTCAAGCGTCTCGATCAGGGCCTCTTCGTAGCGGAAGATCCCTTCGGCGGAGGCCGCCTTGAGCATGGCGTATTCTCCGCTGACCTGATAGACCGCGACCGGAAGCGCTGTGCGTTGCCGAACCAGACGCACGATATCCAGATAGGGCAACCCCGGCTTGACCATCAGCCAATCGGCTCCCTCTTGTTCATCCAAGTACATTTCATGCATTGCTTCTCGTGCATTGGATGGATCCATTTGATAGGTCCGCTTGTCGCCGAAACGCGGGGCGCTCGCCAAGGCATCGCGAAACGGACCATAAAAGGCTGACGCATATTTCACCGCGTAGCTGCAGATGCCGACGTGCTCGTACCGCGCCGCATCGAGCGCATGCCGAATCACCCCGACACGCCCATCCATCATATCGGACGGCGCCACGAGGTCGACGCCTGCCTGCGCCTGCGCCACGGCCATCTGAGCCAGCAAGGGGAGCGTCTCATCGTTGTCGATGCGTCCATCGATCACCACGCCGTCGTGGCCATCTGACGAATAGGGATCCAGCGCCACATCGCCGATCACCAAGAGTGCGGGAGCGGCCGCCTTCACCGCTCGAATCGCGCGCAGCATAATTCCGTCAGGATTCAGACTCTCCCGACCGCGTGAATCCTTGCGTGATTCAGAAACGACCGGGAATAGCGCAATACCCGCAAGGCCGGCTTGAGCCGCTTTCTGAACCCGCACGGTCAGATGGTCGATGGTCAACCGAGCACAGCCAGGCATCGAGACAATCGGAGTCACGCGATCCTCGCCCTCCTGGACAAAAACCGGCCAGATCAGATGCTGTGGCTGCAATATCTGGGCGGGTGGGAGGACCCGAAGAACCACCCGTCTGGGCGAGAGGAAGTGTGGCAAAAACCCGCCATCCACAATCACGTGGCGACTCATAAAGAGATGCCCATGGCAAGCGACCGAAGATGCTCCGCCTCATCATTCGGAACAGCTGCGCCCTCCATGAGATGCGTCCAGGCAGAGTCCCTGCCGATCATGTGAGGAGAGACAGACAATTGCAGTGTCTTCACGTGAGCGGTCATCGCGTCAGTCTGTGGTTCGATCATCTGATTCCACACCACCATGATCGAAGGCTCACTCCCTTCTCCGCACAGCTGTCTTTGCAGAGCCGCCAGGCCATCCAAAACCCAAATATCGGGAAGTGACGACCGAACCGGAACCACGACGCCATCGGCCGCTCTGAGAATGCTGCTCGTCATCTCAGAGAGCGTCGGCGGGCCATCCACGATCATCCACTCGAACGTACGCTCGAAACGGGCGGCCTGCTCATGAATAATCGGCTGCATCTGAGACCGCGTCACTACCTTCCATCGCTCACCCCATCGGCTTCCCCACTCGCTCGCCGTCCCTTGCACGTCCGCATCCAGAAGCAGGACCCGGGCTCCACTCTTAGCCAGAACGATCGCCGTCCCAATCGCCAGCGTGGTCTTGCCGGTGCCGCCCTTTTGATGCACGAACGCGACGGTGCGCATGGCAAGGCCTTAGGCCTCAAGCAACCGCTGATAGACGCTCGTCCCGCCGATGAACGTCCTGACAACCTGGCCACGCAGTCGCCACCCGGCGAACGGCGTATTCCGGCCCTTCGACAGAAACTGCTTCGGATCGACAGTCCACTCGCGATGGTGATCAATCATCACGACATCCGCATCCGCCCCGACTGCCAAGGTCCCTTTCGATAAGCCGAACAGCCGCGCCGGCGCCGAGGTCAACTTTTCAATGGCTGACTCCATGGACAACACCCCCTCCTCCACCAACCGGAGGGTGAGCCCCAATGCTGTTTCCAACCCCACGATGCCGAAGGGCGCACGGTCCATCCCCCACTGCTTCTCATACTCGGCATGCGGAGCGTGATCGGTGGCGATCGCGTCGATCGTTCCGTCACACAGTCCGTCTCGTACCGCCTGGACATCGTCAGGACGGCGAAGCGGAGGATTCATCTTCGCGAGCGCCCCCCATTCCTGCACTGCCTCGTCGGTCAACAAGAAGTGATGCGGACAGGCTTCCGCCGTCACGCGGACACCCTCCGCCTTGGCCCGCCGGACCGCCTGCACCGCCTGCGCGGTGCTGATATGCGCGATGTGCACATGACATCCCGTGTCCTTCGCCAATATTAGATCCCGCTCCACTATACGAGACTCGGCTTCCGGGGGAATCCCCCGAACCCCCAGCGCGCGCGCAACGGGCCCCTCCGCCATGCATCCGCACCCGGCCAACGTCACATCTTCACAATGATCGACTACGGGTAACCCAAGCGCCTGGGCCCGCTGCATCGCCTGCCGCATCACCTGATCATCCATCACCGGCCGGCCGTCATCCGAGACTGCCACACATCCTGCCGACTGCAACTCATGAAAATCCGTCAGAGCTTTCCCCAACAATCCTTTCGTGATCGCGCCAATCGGGCAGACCGCAACCAGACCGGCTTCGCGCGCCCGTGCGCGTATCACCTCGGTCACCACAGAGGTATCGTTGACCGGCTTGGTATTCGGCATGCAACAGACGGTCGTGAACCCCCCGGCTGCCGCCGCCGCAGTGCCGGTCGCAATCGTTTCCTTGTACTCAAAGCCGGGCTCTCGAAAATGCACGTGTAAATCCACGAACCCCGGCGCGACAATCAAACCTGTCGCATCGATACAGAGCGCTTCCGTTGGGACCTCGGCGTCCGGCGACATCACCGCCTCGACATGCCCCTGCCTGATCCACAGGTCGGCTTCTCCATTCCATCGGCCCGGATCGAGCACCCAGCCTCCGGCAATGACGATCATCCGGTCCTCCTGGCCCCGTACTTTTCGATTGATTCTCAGCCCTCACCGCCCTACAATTTTAGTGGCCGAAGCGCTCACCCTTCACCCCGGAGACTTCTATGACTACCCATCATATTCATGACGCTCACGCGCATCGACACGGACCCGATTGCGGCCATCGTGCCGTCCAACACGACGACCATCTGGATTATCTGCACGACGGTCATCTGCATCACCTACATGACGATCACGTGGATGAGCATGTGCTCGCCGTCGGTCCGGCGAACCCTGCCGCCTGCACGCCGACCCATGCCTGTCACGGGCATGAGACCGGTCACCACCATGGCGCCGGCTGCGGCCATGAGGCCATCCCGCACGGTGACCATATCGATTATTTGGTGAGCGGCCATCTCCACTTCGCGCATGGCGCCCACTGCGACAACCACGGTGCTGTACGTGCCGCCTAACCTCTACTTCTCTGAACCCCCCACGCGAGGCGAACGGTCCAACGTTCGCCCCAACTGTCCACTAACCTGCGCAAGAAAACGGTCAATATCGGGCGTCCGCATCTGATCGTCGGGTACTTCGATCGCCAGAAATCGTCCCTCCTTTAGGGCAAACAACCCGTGCGCGATCCGATGATGGCCTTCTACTCCTACGCCGAAGGCCTGTACGAACGCTGCTCGGCTGATCGGATTGGCACAACAGAGCGAATACCCGGCGGCTTGGATATCGGGATGAAACCGGTCGACCTCCCGCCAATGTTCTTCATGATCCGCCGAGACATGCACAATTCGCAGATCCGGAAGCTGTTCACGGCTCCGTTCCTCCAGATGGACAATCTGCGCCATACAGGCATGTTTTTGGATGTTCGGCAAGGTCGAAAGGATGACCAGGCCTGTGCGGAGATCTGATGCCGTGAGCGGTGCCTGCGCGAGCCTCGCAGCCGGGATCGAAAACGACGCGTTCAGGATCTCACCCGTTTGAGGGAGCCCCCCGCTCAACCAAATGGTCTCTGCACCGAGCTTTACCTGCCGCCTTGCCAATGACGCCACCTCCTCTCACAAAGCGGGAAACCAGGCCGTTGACCTTCCGCGGCCAGCCTCTTCCTGAAACCATCCGATGATTCAGTTGCAAATCACTTGCATCTCTATCACAATCGCTTGCGATATCACCTCAGGGAAGGATACAACCATGACCCTTCGTACCAAGGTCGCTCTGTGCCTGATCGTCAATGCCCTCATCATCGCGGTCGAAATGGCCGGCGGATGGTGGATCGGCAGTGTCGGCTTGATCAGCGATGCGGCCCATAACCTGATTGATCAGGCCGGTCTCTTCCTGACACTGTACGCCGTAACCATGAGTGTGGCTCCATCGACCGCGACGCTAACGTTTGGACACCATCGCATCGGCACACTGGCCGCCTTCGTCAATGCCGCCATTCTCATGGTCATCGGTGTCGGCATCCTGGGGTTTTCGATCCATCGCCTGCTCGAACCGGTCACGGTACCGGGAGCACTGATGTTCTGGATCGCGCTGGTCAGTTTTATCGGCAACCTGTCGATCGCTCTCCTCCTTCAATCCGATGCGCGAAGCAATCTCAATGTCCGCGCGGCCTTTTGGCATAACCTCGGAGATGCCTGGGTGTCGTTCGGCGTGATTCTCGCCGGGCTCCTAGTCGCCACCACTGGATGGAGCCTGCTCGACCCACTCATCAGCATCGTGATTGCCACCGTCATCCTGTGGGGCGCGTGGGGCGTGCTGCGAGAGTCCGCACATATTTTGCTCGAAGGCGTACCCCTCCATCTGGATAGTGCCCGGATCGCCTCCGCCATCGCGAAGGTACCGGGAGTCATCAACATCCACGACCTACATGTGTGGGGCCTCGACGCCCATTTGCCGTCTCTGACCTGCCATGTGCTGATCAATGAGGGAGCAGCTGCCGAACCAATCCTCCGGACAGTCCGCCGTCTCATTGCGACTGAATTCAGCATTCGCCACATGACGATTCAAATCGAAACATCCTGCTGCCATCCCGATGAATTGCACTGCAATGTGCAGTCAGCCTATACCGGGCACCAAACCGTAGGAAGCAGCACTCTCGCACCTCATCCTCTTCCCACTCTCGCACCCGCAGAACTCCCCTGACCGCACCTCTGGCTCAGTTCGTTCGCATCAGCTCAACCGGGAATCATCGCAATCGTTGCAATGCCGCACAGCATCATCATGAACTGCCACAGCCCGCTGGCTGCGCCGACACGACCATGAATGCTCGGCACAAGATCGGCCAGCCCAATGTAGAGAAAGCTGGCTGCCGCCACAGCCAGCGCGTACGGAACCACCATCACCACCTGCGCCAGCGTGAAATAGGCCACGACCACACCGGCCAACGTCGAGAGACCGGAGAGCCCGTTCCAGAGGAACGCTTTCCAGCGGGAGAATCCGTTCGCCAGCAGAATCGTGAAGTCACCGATCTCCTGCGGGATCTCATGCCCGACCACGGCCAGCGTCGTCGAGACCCCCAGTGCGGGCGACGCCATGAACGCCGACCCGATCGCAATGCCATCCACGAAGTTGTGTACGGCGTCGCCGACGAGAATCAGGATGCCGGCCTTGCCATGAACCTTATCGTGGTGATGGTCATGACTCATGTCAGGCTCTTCGTGGGCATGCGCATGACGAAAAATGACCAACCACTCGAGCACAAAGAACAGCACCAACCCTCCAAGAACTGTCGCACAGACGGTCGGCGCCGGCGCCTGACTCATGGCTTCTGGAATCAGTCCGATGAGCGCCGCCGCCAGCAATGTTCCCGTGGCATAGCTGAGCAAATAGGGCGTGAACTGGATCCTCAAGGCCGCCGGAACAAACAGTACGACACAGGCTGGAAGGAGTGCGCCCAGGCTTCCGAGTAGGCCCAGCAATAAAAGAAAGAGTAATGGAGATTCGTTCAGAGCGGTCATGGGGCCCTATGATTCAATACCGCGTGATGGCCGTGCAGCCGGATGATTCGCATACCGTTCCTCGCACGAGCGCGGCTGCGCTTCGCCAAGAAGTCGATCCCAGTCCGAGTGGTTGGACACATCGACCCCGGCAATCTGAGCTTCCTGTTGAAGCGCCAGCTGGAGATACATCAGGAAATCCGATTCGTCGAGATCGGCCTCGGGGTCCGCCCGCAACTGTGCGAAGAGAGCGCGATACAGGCGCTTGAGGTCTGCGAGAGAGCAAGTCACGACAAAACTGTCTTGGCTCTTGGCAATGGGAGAGGCTGGCAGCATGCTAATCCGGGCTCCTCGGTATATAGTGTGAATGATCCTGACGCCGAACTACCCTCCAGACAAGCACGCGCGGAGACCGACGCGACATCGGTCCAGATCGTAGTCTCGGCCGATCAGGACCATCGCATGGTCCGGTTCGACCGGGAGCCGGATGATGCCAACCCACCTGGTGGCCGGCGAGGCATACTGCACTTCATGCAACGCATCTGAGTCTGTAAAGCGGCACAGCCCCTTCGCCCGCTCGATCTCCTCCGGTAGTGCATTGAACCATTTGGTGAACCGATGACGATGTATCGGGCGCGGCAATCGGATCGTCACCACCAACGGGTGGCGAGGCGGAGCGCCGAACGAAATCGCCCTGCCGGCCGATGCGCGCAATCGGGGACGCGGCTTGAGAAGTATCCCAACTTCCACTTCGGCCTTGGTAGTCTGCCACAGTCGAGCCACTCGATTGTCCCGCACCAGCGCCGCCCGAAATCGTTCCCAGTCCGACGGAGCATAGAGATCCTGCTTGTTCAGAATAATGTCATCGGCATACCGGACCAGATCGGCAAATCTGGTTCCGATGGCTCGATGCGCCGACACCGGCACCGGCTGAACAAGCGCGATCACCTTCGTCAGCACCACGAGCGCCTGACAGAGGGGATCGGTGACGGCATCTACGAGGTCTTCTACATTGGCCATCCCGGAGCACTCGAGAACAATGATCTCGGCTCTGTGGGTGACCACCAACTCCTTCAACCCTCCCAGAATGTCTGCGCGCGCATCACAACAGGCACACCCACCTGTGATGTCGCACACTGCTGTGGCAACCAGAGCCGCGCGGGGTCCATCGAGGCTAATCTCCCCCGCTTCGTTCATGAGCACTCCGACCCGTTTCCCCTGGCCCTGCCAGTACTTCAGCAATTGCATCAGCAAGGTAGTTTTGCCTGCTCCGAGCGGGCCGCAGAGCACATAGAGAGGTACGGGGGATGGTTTAGTGGTCATCATGCGGCGGATGTTCCTGTTTGATCCTCGGAAGCAGTTCCGCCAGATTGCAGGGCCTATGGTTCAGATCAAGCTGCGGCAGGATGATCTTCTCCATGCCCAATCGGCAGGCGCCGGTACTGCCGGGCAGCAGAAAGACGATCGTGTCGCCGCAGACCCCGGCATCGGCGCGGGACTGGATCGTCCAGGTGCCAATCTCGGCAAAGCTCAACCAGCGAAAGAGCTCGCCGAATCCGGGAATCGGCTTGGTGAACAATGACCGCACGGCGTCCGGGGTCACATCCCGCTGCGTCACTCCGGTGCCACCCGTGACGATGACGAACTCGACCTTGGGATCAGCCGCCCAGGCGGCGATGGTCTGGCGAATGATCTGAACATCGTCGGTGCACATCTTCCGGTTGGCCAAATGATGCCCGGCCTGCGTCAATCGATCGACGATCGTGTCGCCGCTCATATCTGTCTCAGGCGTTCGACTATCGGACACAGTTAACACCGCTACGGCCACGCTGGCCGACGCTTTAGCCATCATGGTCATCCCTTCACATCCTCCGATTGAGTGAGCCCATCGTGCACCGCTGCCAGCCATTGCCGTGCCTCCGACAGTCTCACCATCCATCGCTCGTGCCCTGCGAGGTCCCCGGCTACTGCAAGCAAGTGGCTGATGACACCTGCGAGGAGTGCCGCCTCTGCGGCTCGTTGAAGCTGTTCCAAAGACAGATTCATTCGCTGGGCGCACTCCCATGCCTGCTGGTACAGGACCAAGAGCGGCGCGAGTGACGCACTTCTGGAGACCGTGACACCCTTTCTTGCTGAAGGAACCTCAACGCTGCGTTGAACATGAACGGCCCGTTCGTGTGCCGATTCTTCACGGTTGCCGCTCTCTTCACTCATGTCATCACTTCGTGGTTCGACAATTCAATCACGCGCGTTTTCACTTCTCCTTGCTCCCCGTAGGCTACTCGCCGACGTACCGGAAGCCACACTCGCTGCACCTCTACATACTCATTCACGTAACTCTTCATGCCGATCACTGACTGGCCATCGACCGTGAAGTACGTCATGACGTAGTGGCTCGAATAGTGTTTACCGACAGGCGCCAGATCGTAGCGTTCAATGGTATTCACACGCCGCTCGGTCATCGGCGTGATTCGACCGATCTGGGTATAGCGTTGATCCTTGATGCGATACCAGGATTCGAGACGGCCACCCGTCAGCAACACCAGCCGGCCGCGCGGATGGGGCGTCGCAAGATTTTCGTCGGGGGCAAAGGATAACACATACTTCCCGTCGCCCTCCTCGAACGGCGAGTAGGCCAAATGCATGCCCTGCGTCCACAATCGTTCACGCACCCATTCTTGTCGTGCTGGATCGGACCCTTGCAGATCCACAACCGTGTCCTTGCGCGGCACCAGACTGACGGTTCCGTTCACGATCCGCCCCTCTTCGTTCAGTCTCACATCGGCCCGATAGCCGCCAAACCCTGCCGGCCATTTGTACATCCGGCTGTGCGCCTCTTTGACCCAGGCCCGCGCTGCCGGATCATCAACCAGCTTCATCCTATCGGCCTCGGTGGGCCGCATCACCCCGCTGCTCTGTATCACGCGTTCCCCCTCTTGGCACGGCTCCAACGCTTGGTCTGGCGCTTGGGTCGCACCAGACAGCGCTCAAGTCCTTCCAAGAATCGTTGCCACGGCACACGCCGACCGATGACGACCACCTTCGCCTGCGATTGCTTCGAACCGGCATACGGAGTAATCGACAGAGACCCCATGACCCATTGGACCTCCTGAAGACCTGATTGGCCAGCCACTTTCACAAACCCCTTGAGCCGGATGACTGACCGCTGAAAGCGCCGCAGCCATTCTTCCAATAACTCCGGATCGAACGACCGCGTAATCCTAACGCTACCGCTCTGATAACCGGCCGCCGAGTCTTTGATCACTCCGTTTGTGACAAGCCGCGGTTCTGTTCCCATTCTGGTCTGGAACAGTCGATCAACCTCTACATTGGCGTGCACCGCTCTGATGATTCGTGCCTTTGGATTCGCGGCTGTGATCCGCCGCTCAACCAGATCGGCCTGCTTCTCATCGACTTGATCCAATTTATTCAGCACCACCGTGTCCGCATGTCGGAGATGGTGCTCCGAAGCCGCCCAGTAGGTTCCCAGCCCCATGAATTGCAGGGCATCGACTATGACAATGACAGCCGCCAGCGTACCCGTTGCCTTCTGAGAGGATTGCGCGGCCAGCGCTTTCTCAACTCCCATGACCACCTGTCCCGTATCCGCTAACCCGGTTGTTTCGATAAAGACAGGCGCGCCCTTTGACGTCTGTATCAGCTGCCCCACCTTCTCGCTGAACTCACCAGACAGATCACAGCAAATACACCCGCTCAGCAATGTTTGCAGCTCGATGTCGCTCGACCGGAGATGCTCATGTAAGACCGATCCATCCACATCGACTTCACCGAATTCGTTCATCAGCACGGCTGGCTTCACCCCTCTGTCGAGTTCATGCACGAGAGCCCGCTTCAGCAGAGTTGTCTTGCCGCTCCCCAGGAACCCGGCGATCACATAGATGGGAGATACGCGTGGCGTCGTCATACGGTTGCTCCTCAGTCGTCATGGTGGCGATCAATCCCATTCGCGAGATCGCTCACATCCGCCTGGATGACTTCACCGGCCGATTTGTGAATCTTGTACTGCCTGGTCTTGCCAGGCCCTTCGAGTAAGGCGATCACCGTCTCGATAGGCGGACAGCCCGGCTCGCGACATTCCAACTCGGTGACCATCACGGTGACCTCGCCGGACAAGGACCAGGTTTCGCGCACCCAGGATTTGATTCGGTCTGACTGATCAGGATCGATGCTGCGACGGCCCCCGAACAGGTTCATCCTTAGTCACCGAGCCCTTGGACCGAAAATAGCGATACCACCCCATCGTTCGTTCCCGTCGCAAGCCATGCTCCCGTGGCACTCCACGCCACACAAGACAATCCGCCACTCTTGTTGATCTCTTGGCTCAGCATCGGCTTTGTCGTCTGCGGCTCCCAGAAACAGAGCAACCCGTCTTCGCCAGCCGTAGCGACGACGGACTGGTGTGGATGACAGGCAATTTCTCGAATCCACCCCAGATGTCCCTTGAACAGTCGCCCACCTGTTCCTTCAAACTTCTTCATGCTCCAACCCACAAGAGCCGGACCCGACGCGGTAAATAGATTGAGTCCGTCATGGTCGAACCGAACCAAGCTCACCTTCATCGGATATCCCGACATATGCCAATTCTGTTCGGAGTCGGTCCGGAAGAGATGGACCGAACCATCGAGATTGCCTGAGGCGAGATACTCCCCGCTCGGACTCACTGCAATAGAGAGCAGCGCCCCATCATAGGGAAAGGATCGCACCGGCTTGTCGCTCCCCAGCTTCCAGAGCCACGCTCCGCCGTAGCAGGCCGAGAGGACGCCGCCGCCTCGGGGCATCCAGGCCAGCGCTGAGATTGTCGTCTTATGTGCCGGAACCTCTCCGGCCAGGGGGGAGAGCACAGCACTGGGTGTATGGGTCCACAGGCGCAACACCTTCCCTGTCGATGCCGCAAGGGTCGAGCCATCCGGTGACCAGGCCAGGTGTTCGACCCACGCACCCTGCTTCCCCACTTCCAACACCGCTCGCTCCTCGCCTACTTCCATTCTCCAGAGCCTGACCATTCCATCTTGACCGCCGGTCGCCAACTCGTTTTGCTTCGGATGCCAGTCCAGGGTCATGGCGGACTGCTGATGTCCTTTGAGCTGACAGGTCTGCTTGAACGATGGAACGTCCCATACTGCAACTTCACCAGACGCCGAACAGGCTGCAAATTTGGTCCCATCGGCAGAAAACGCTACGCGATGGATGTAGTCATCCAGGCGAGCATAGCCGACCGGTCCCAGCGCGACCGTCGCTTTGCGTTTCGCTAAACGAGGCATGACCGAAACCCCTCCGTCAATGCGGCCCGATCGAGCCCCTTGCCGATAAAAACCAGCTGGTTGTTGCGCGTCTCACCGGCTTTCCACGCTCGATCGGCCCTACCGTCGAACAGCATGTGGACACCTTGAAACACGAACCGCTGATCGCGGCCCTGCATATTAAGAATGCCCTTCATCCGATAGATTTTCGTCCCCATGGTGGCCAAGACTTCCTGGAACCAGTCGTTGACCTTGCCTTCATCGACCACGCCGTTTTCGACCAGCGCCACGGAAAACACGCTGGGATCGTGCTGGTGCGTGTCGTCGCCCAGAAAGTTGGGGTCGATCTCCAACTTGCGGCTCAGATCGAATGCTCCGATGTTCAACAATCGATTGACCTCCACCTGCGCATCCTTCGTGCGATGAATCTTGGCCATCACGTTGATCGCCCGAATGCGGGCTTCGAGCTTGTCCACTTCGCCGGGCGGGACCAAGTCAATCTTGTTCAGCAAGATCACGTCGGCAAAGGCAATCTGCTCCTTGGCCTCCGGACTCGTATCGAGGTGCTGCCAGATGTGTTTCGAATCGACGACCGTCACGATCCCGTCCAGCAACAACCGCCGCTTCATCTCGTCGTCGACAAAAAAGGTCTGCGCCACCGGCGCCGGGTCGGCCAGCCCGGTCGTCTCGATCACCATGTAGTCGAAACGATCCTTGCGCTTGAGCAGATTGCCGATGATGCGGATTAAATCGCCCCTGACTGTGCAGCAGATACACCCGTTGTTCATCTCAAAAATTTCTTCGTCGGCCCCGATCACGAGCTGATTGTCGATGCCTACCTCACCGAACTCATTGACGATGACGGCCACTCGTTTGCCGTGCTCGGTCGTCAAAATGCGATTGAGCAAGGTCGTCTTCCCTGCGCCTAGGAATCCTGTAAGAATCGTCACCGGTACTAGGTCCATCACCTCTGTGGGCATATCGTCCTCCATTATTGATAGATCGACACAATGCGATGCCGCCGTGCGCACAACCTCTGCAAGGGAATATCGGGAACGGTTCTCCATGACGAAGAACAACTCGACCTCTTGAGCACCTGCCCAACAGGAGATGTGAGCAGGCAGCTACCCGATCTCTCCATGCACAGGGTGCACAAGAACGATCAACGACAAGGAAATGAAAGTGCTAGATAAGAGCAGGCGGACCGCGGACGGGGTCGTGCATGAAATCGACGGATACAAGCAGTGTCGTAAAACCCCTGAGAGAGGAGAGCGCCACGTGAAACGGCAACACGAGAGGAGCGACGGAATGGACCCCTGCGCTTGCAGCATGGTCCAACCAGGAGCAGACGTCCTGGTCAGAGTGTTCGTGGGACGAACCTGCAGCGAAGGCATGGTCGAGCAGCAGCGGCTGGAGCGTCAGCGTCAGCAATACGTAGGTGGCGAGGAGCCCCCACCGGCTTACCCATATGGCGAGCTGCCTCATCGGCATTGCGGACACCAACCAAAAAACTCCAAGGCATGGCCTTCGACTGCAAACTTCGTTTGCTGCTCAACAAGTTCAGTCAACTTCTTTAAAGGGCACAACAGCAAATCGACGATGAGACCGCAACCTCGGCATTGAATGTGGTGGTGATGCTCGCGCCCATGCCGCACTTCATAGCGCATCTGTCCTTCGTGTAGACCTACCTGATTCACCAGACCTAGCTCTTGGAGCATGGCCAGATTCCGATAGACCGTCACAAGATCAGCAGGAGCATGGGCTTTCTTCAGCCGTTCATGGACCTCCGCTACTGTGATGGGAGGGGTACTCCGCTCCAGAATGGCGAGAATCGCCTTCCTCGGTTTCGTGAGTTTCTTGCCGCCGGCTTTAAGACTGTCAAAAATTGAGATTGTCATCGCTCAACCATTTAATTGCAAGCGAGTTGCATTTAACATCTGTCAGACAAGATTGTCAAGAGCGCCGTTGTCTATCCCTCCTCTCGTCACCAGACCGATGAGCATGGTAGGATCGCATCATGCTCTTCGATACGCATACCCATCTGGACGATGCCCGCTACAATGAGGATCGCCCGGCGATGATTGCCCGCGCCAGAGAAGCCGGTGTCGAAGCCTTCGTGACCATCGGCTGCGATCTCGTGACCAGCCAGGCGGCGGTCGCACTGGCAGAGCAACACCCGTTTGTCTATGCCTCCATCGGTGTCCACCCACATGAAGTGAAACATATTCTCGATGGCTGGTACGATGAATTCCGCCGGCTGGCACAGAATAAAAAAGTGGTCGCCTATGGTGAGATCGGCCTCGACTACCACTACAACCATTCGTCGCCAAAGGAACAGCGCGAGCGATTCCGTGAACAGATCCAACTCGCACGCAAATTGAAACTTCCGGTGATCATTCACACGCGAGAGGCGCAGGAAGACACGATCACGATCTTGAAAGAAGAGAAGGCGTCAGAAATCGGCGGGGTCTTTCATTGCTTCTCAGGGGATGCGTGGCTGGCAAAGGATGCACTGGACTTAGGATTTTATCTTTCGTTCTCCGGCATTCTCACGTTTCAGAACGCGACGATGCTCCGAGACATCGCCAAGACGGTTCCGCTCGATCGACTTCTCATTGAAACCGATTGCCCCTATCTGACGCCGGTGCCTCATCGCGGAAAGCGCAACGAGCCGGCCTATGTGTCCTCCGTTGCACAGAAGCTGGCAGAGATTCATGCCGATGCGCCAAACATGTCGATCGATACGATCGGACGCATGACGACCGAAAATGCAAAACGCCTGTTCAAAATCGTTTAAGCTGCCGGCTGCGCTGCCGTTGGGACTTCGGTAATTTGCGAGGGTTCCCCTTCTTGTCCGGCCCACGCTTCGGTCGAATATCCTCTCCCCTATCCAGTTCTTTGTGCGCCGACAGGCCGGTCGAACCTGGTCCGTCGCGCAGTTTCATGACAAACTCCTGCGCCTTCATCACAAAGGCCCCCTGCGCCCTCGCAAAGTCTATAATCTCACGGTCGGAACTGACGACCGCGCAGGCAGATCCGAATTCTGCTGCCAACCGTTGAATGACCTGATCAGCTTTTTCTCCTCGCCGAGAGAAAATGACCTCAAGACCGAGCCGATGCTCCCGCTGTTCGGTGCCCCAGCCTTGTTGCCATCCGTCAAAGACCACCGTGATAGGATGGGATTTTCGTTGGCGATAGGCCGCCAAGTCACGCAGTAAGGCCTCACGCGCTGCCTCGGAATTCAGGTTCGCCCCTGCGCCGACGCGGCCAGTCTGAGCCAAGAGATTGTACCCGTCGACGATCAGGTGGAGTGCCATCGACGGAACCCTATCGCTCACATCGCCCACTGTCAATCGGTTTCACCGCACGTTCAGTATGGCCAAGCCTCTTGACAACTGGGCGAACATCTGAGACATACACATACTATCCCATCAACAACTCAGTGAACACCCATGCGATCAGCCCTGCGGCTTATCCTTCCCCTCGTCTTCCTGGTCGGACTCTTCGACCTCCCTAGCCATGTCCTCGATTCATGTGGTGTGGCGCACACCATGGCTGCGACGGGTGAGCCCCGTCAGAAGCCTGTGGCTCAATCCAAGCGGCCACGCACCGCTCCAATACGGCTCGCGCCTATGGGGCTCAACCTGACCACGATTCAGAACTTCCGGACGACCCACTCACCCAGGATGACGAGGCTCGTGTTCGATCTCAATGCGAAAGCCCGCCCCAGTGCACGTCCCCTCCTCCAAGCCGAGGGAATGACCATCGAATTTCTCAACGCGACGTTAAGCCAATCCGTCAAGACGAAGCTTGCAGCAGGCGAAATGGTCAAACTGTTTATCATTACCCAGCCATCTGAACACACAGTCCATGTCTCACTGCCGACTGGGTCATATACCAGCTATACAATGCTCACGCTGGCGAACCCTCCACGGCTTGTGATCGATGTCGTGCCTCCCACTGAAGCTCGAACGATTCCGCGCCCTGACCCCTCGCTGGATTCTGCACCACTACCCTCGACGCCCCAGCAACCACTTCAGCCGCGAACCAAATCCTTTACGACCATCGTGATCGACCCAGGACACGGCGGCAAAGACCCCGGCGCACGGGGGCGCCGTGGGACAGAAGAAAAAGACATCACCTTGAAGGTCGCATTGAAACTACGCGATCTCTTGAGCCACCAGCGTGGGATCCGTGTGCTCATGACTCGCGAACGGGACGAATTCGTGGAGTTGGAAAACCGGGCGAAGTTTGCCAATGAACAGGGAGCGGATCTCTTTGTATCGATCCATGTGAATTCGCACCCCCAACGCTCGGTGAAAGGGATTGAAATCTACCACTTCGGAGAAGCCAAGGATCAACGGGCGCTCGCAGTGGCGGCTCGTGAAAATGGAACCCCGCTCAATAACACCGGCGTGGGATGGGAATATCTCGTCGCCGATCTCCTGACCGCAAAGAAGATCGAAGAATCCCTCGAACTCGCCTGGACCGCCAAGGAAGCCATGGTCGCCAACCTGAACGGCCACTACGACTTGCTGGATCATGGGGTCAAGACCGCACCGTTCTACGTGCTCCGCTTCACCAGCATGCCCAGCATCCTGGCTGAAATCGCCTTTATCTCGAACGCCGACGAAGAAGACCTGCTCCGGACAACCCGCTTCACCTCACGCATGGCAGAAGCACTCATGGAAGGCGTGACATCCTTCCTCGCTTCGGCGAAACCCACGACGCGATGACCTGCGCACGATTCGATCTCCCACGCCGATGCCTGCAATCAAGTTAGTCTTAGAGTACGATGGGACCTGTTACGCCGGGTGGCAACGCCAACCCAATCACCCTACGATCCAAGAAGCCATCGAACAAGCCATCCACCAAGTCAGCCAGGCCACGGTATCTGTCATCGGTGCGGGACGCACGGACTCCGGCGTCCATGCGCGCGGACAAGTGGCGAGTTTCCACACAGGGCTCGATTGGCCCGCGCCCAACTGGATGCGAGCACTCAATGCCGTGCTCCCAAAAGACATTGCCGTTCGTTCCTGCACTCTCATGGACGACCGCTTTCATGCCCAACATCATGCACGAGGCAAACTCTACACCTATCGAATCCTCCATCGCCCAGCCCGTCCCACCATCGATCGCGCGTTCGTCTGGCACATCTACAAACCGCTGAACGATGCAGCCATGCAACAGGCCGCCTCGACACTGATCGGGGAACAGGACTTTTCCTCTTTTGAGGGAAGCCTCACGGACAACACCAATCCCATCTGCCATCTCCAGCGGCTTGCGGTCATCCGTCACGACGACCAGATCTTCATTGAGGCCTACGCCGACCGGTTTCTCAAACACATGGTCCGCGCGATCGTGGGGACGGTGGTCGAAGTGGGGCTGGGCAAGCGGACTTCCGACAGTCTCACAGACGTCTTGCGGGCTCGAGATCGGTCTGCGGCAGGCCGGACCGCCCCTCCTCACGGACTCTGCCTCATGCGCGTAGACTACGAGGAGCAGAATGCGAGCCGCACGCTGAATCGACAGGCCCACGCCGGTTGACGTTCCAGATACTTCACACCTGCCCCTCATCCTTCAAAAGACAGAACTGAGAAGATTTGCTATGCTTTGCATATACGGCCATCCCTTCACATTCACCACAGGAGATCCATATGATCAAAACAACCGGCATCGTAGTGGTATCCCTCTTTGTACTCGGCCTCTGTGTCGCGCCGTTGGCCATAGCGGCTCAGCCAAGCAAGATGAAGACGTGCAACGCAGACGCGACGGCCAAGGGATTTGGTAAAGGGAAGGGTGCTGAGCGAAAGGCCTTTATGAAAGAATGCCTCTCCGCAAAACCGGCGAAGGCCGCTGAGGCACCGCAGAGCAATCCGCAACCAAAATGAAAACGTGTCACAAGGAAGCCGGGACGAAGGGTCTCAAAGGCGACGAACGTAAGGCGTGTATGAGCGCCTGTCTCTCCAGCTAAGATGCGTGCCCTGCGGCCTGAACGGGCCGCAGGGCACGTATTCCTCACACCCTGCGCACACACCAGACAGCGGTTCATCAGACAACCAGATGTGGGACTGCATGGCCATGCCCATTTTTCATGGGGATGCGAGGCCGACGTCAGTCGTTCCAAGGTGTCGTAGCCGAACGCATGCGCCCCCTCTCTTATCTGTCAGACTCGTGCGATTGCCCACCGGATTGTAGGCGTAGGAGGCTTGGTTAATGGAGGTGCTGGGGCGGTGAGTTGGTGGAGGAAGTTGGTCACTTGAGAAGCGAGATCGTGGGGTAAAGCCTCTGCGAGGTCGTCGCAGGTTACGGCGGTGGCCCGATATGCACATGGGGGGTACGACGAGAGGACGGTAGGCATAGGACGGGATTGTAGCAGCGCAGCAGACGTTTACTAGCTTGAAGAATCGGAAGAAGAACGAAGCAACAGGCGTTCATCAGCGAGAGGTTCGATCCCGCATCGCCCGGTCAGAAAAGACTCCCGACCCCTTTAGTTCTTCGCAGTATGGAGCAGACACGACTGACGAAGACAACCGGGGTGCGATTCAGTCACGTGAGCGTGGAGAGAGAAGGGCGACGTGCTCATCCCACAGGCGGCCCCATTCACAGAGTGACAGGGGGATGTGGTGCGGTGCCTCTTGACCGGAGCCTTCGAGATGGGCGACCCCTTTGTTTCTTCGACCACTTTTTTTCTTTCCTTTTCGTTCTTCTCCGCCAGGAGTTTGGGCTCTCGCCGGATCTGTTTCAAGGATGGATCACCTGGCTCGAAACTGTTTTCCCAAACAACCGCGACGAGAATATGCCATTCGGCCATTCAAAATGGGCAGAAACAGCGGACCCCATATGCTGAACTGAGTCCATATGTCGATGATGAAATAGTTCGGGCTTAGAACAGGCGGGGAGAATCGTGATTTTCGAGCTTCTTGCGCAGTTCGATCAATTCCTGCTCGAGCGCCAAGAGCCGGTCACTGACTGGATCAGGAAGGTTGCTGTGGTCCATGGTGGCATCGGGGAGCCGCTCGCCTTGCGTTTTAATGACACGGGCCGGCACGCCAATGACGGTGGAATTGGCGGAGACGTTCTTGAGCACGACTGAATTGGCGCCGATCTTCACATTGTCGCCGATCGTGATCCCGCCGAGGATCTTGGCGCCAGCGCCGACGACGACGTGATTGCCGAGTGTGGGGTGGCGCTTCCCTCGCTCCTTCCCCGTCCCACCAAGCGTGACGCCTTGGAAGAGGGTCACATAATCTCCGATCTCCGCCGTCTCCCCGATCACAACCCCCATGCCATGGTCGATGAAGAACCCCGCGCCGATCTTCGCCGAGGGATGGATTTCGATCCCCGTCAGCACACGAGCGATCTGAGAAATGGCGCGAGGAATGAAGGGAACATGATAGGCCTTGAGCCAATGAGATAGACGGTAGGCCAGCAGCGCATGAAAGCCGGCATAGGTCAGCACGACTTCAAGCCAGCTGGTCGCAGCTGGGTCTCGGTCGAAGACGGCGCGGAGATCTTGTTTGATTGCTTTAAGCATCTGGTCTACATGTTCGCAAGTCGGAAAGTCTTCATGTCGTCAAGTCTTCAAGTCGTAACATCGTCAAGTCTCGGGAGGGAAGATTACATCACATCGGATACTTGGAAGCCAAATACGTGATGAACCCTGATAATGCCTTTGCCACATCTTCAGCCTTCGCCCGAAGATCATCAAATTCATCAGGCGTCACATAGCCCAAATCAAGCGCCACGAACAGATGACTGCGCACTTCTCCCGCCGAGCCTTTTGCTATATACAAAAACCGGTGAAACTCCCTGTCAGAACTTCGCTCAAAACCCTCAGCGATATTGGCCATCACAGAAACTGACGCTCGCTGAATCTGATCGCGGAGACCAAAATCCCTCTCGAATTTCCCTCTCCCACTGACACAATACACCGCTGAAACCAATTCCCTTGCGGCTTGCCAGGCCTTGATATCCTCAAATCGCTCTATCGTAGCCAATCATCCATCCTTCGACTTGACGACCTGATGACTTTAAGACTTGATGACCTTCCGACTTTCAGACTTTCTCGATCAAACAAACCGCCTGGGCGGCGATCCCTTCCTCCCGCCCGATCATGCCGATTTTCTCTCCACTCTTGACCTTGACGTTGACCAGGTCAGGATCGATTCCGAGCACCTGCGCCATCTGCTTCTGCATGGCTGCCAAATACGAACTGAGTCGAGGGGCCTGCGCGATAATGATCGTGTCGACGTTCACGATGCGGTACTTTTTTACCCGCATTTTCCCGACGACATCCTCCAACAGCTTTAGGCTCGAGATATCCTTGAACCGCTGGTCGGAGCTGGGATAGTGCCGGCCTAAGTCTCCTTCACCCATCGCGCCGAGCAGGGCGTCGCACAAGGCATGGACCAAGGCATCGGAATCGGAATGTCCCAATAAACCCTTGCTGTGGGGCACTTCGATTCCACCGAGAATCAGTTTTCGCCCCGGCCCTAACGGATGGATGTCGTAGCCGCAACCCACTCGCATCGTCATAGACGCTCCTATCTCTCAGCGAGATTTGCGAGAGGGGCGCGAAGAGCGAGACGTGCCAGTCCTGCTTTTCACGCTTTTCCCGCGCGTCCCGCGTACTGTGATTCGCGACCTCAGAATCGCCTCGCCGATCACCAGGTCTTCAGGCCTTGTGACTTTGATATTCTCCCCGCTTCCCTCAACCACCGCGACCGAATGCCCCAGCCACTCCACCAGGAAGGCGTCATCAGTAGCCCGAATTCCTTCGGCATAGGCTTTCCTGTGGGCGGTCTCGATCCAGTCCCGTCGAAAGGCCTGAGGGGTTTGAGCGAGCCACAAGGGGGAACGATCGACTGTTCGCTCAATCATCCCATCCGCCCGTACCTGCTTTACGGTATCCCGCACGGGAAGCGCGATAATCGCCGCGCCCTCTTTCCTTGCCGCAGCCACGACCTCGGCGATCATCTGACGTGTCACAAATGGCCGTACGGCGTCATGGATGAGCACAATCTCTGTCTCTGAGGGGACCTGAGCGAGCGCGTTCCGCACCGAATCCTGACGCTCAACACCACCCGCCACCACCTTCGTCACTTTGGTAAATCGATACCGGAGAACAATCTCGTTTTCACAGTATGCGACATCAGCAAGCGGAACGGCCAGCACGATCCGGTCGACCACGGGGGCGGCGTGCAACGTCCGCAACGACTGCACGATGAGCGGCTCACCACCCAACGACAGAAATTGTTTGGGAACAGTGCCTCCCATCCGAATCCCACGCCCGGCAGCTGGCACGAGCGCCACCACCAACGGAGCCTGACGAGGAATCGGTTTAACGCGGGGCAAGCGGGGCATGGTCATGGGCAAGGCCGCCGGTCTGGTCCATCTGGTCTATCTGGTCTATCCGGTCTGTCTGGTTCATGTGGTTAGTTTCGTTCAATCAAACACACGAGACAGACCGAACAGACCAGATAGACCAGATCATTCTTCCGCAGCCGGTTACGGCCGGAGCGTGAGATAGATCGTTTGGCCTTTCCGTTTGAGCAGCAAGAGGACGGCTTGATCTTTGGTAAAGCCAGACGCAGCTTGCTCATAGGACTTGAGCGAGCTCACTGTTTTGCGGTTGACTTCGAGAATAATATCGCCTTCACGCACACCCATTTCTTCTGCCGTGCTTCCGGACTTGACCCCGACCACCACGACGCCGCGCTCACTGGCCTTCAATCCATATCGAGAAGCCAGTTCATCATTCAGCTCACGGACATCGAGATCCGAGAGAATCCCTGTCGGCGCAGCCGATTCCCTGCTCTCGTCTTCGCCGGGCTGTCCTAACGATTTCGGCTGCTCCACAATCGTCACATCGATCGTCTTGGGCTTCTTGTCGCGAAGCAGCTTGACCACCACTTTCTTCCCGATCGGAGTTTGTGCAACCGCATTCCGCAAATGCGTCGGGGAATCCATCGACTTGCCGTCATACTCGACAATGACGTCTGCACGCTCGACTCCGGATTTTTTTGCAGGGCTCTCCGCCATGACATCGCTGACGAGCACGCCCTTCGTGTCGGTAATCCCAAACTGGGTGGCCAACTCTGGAGTCAAATCTTGAATCGCGACACCGAGCCAACCACGGACGACCTTCCCCGTCTTGACCAACTGGTCCATGATGGCGCGTGACAAATTACTGGGTACCGCAAACCCAATACCCATGCTGCCGCCGCTTTGACTGAAGATCGCCGTATTGATCCCGACCAATTCGCCACGCACATTGACGAGCGCCCCTCCGGAGTTGCCTGGGTTAATCGCTGCATCGGTTTGGATAAAGTCTTCGTATTCGGCAATGCCCATACTGGCTCGTCCGACGGCACTGACGATTCCCATCGTCACGGTCTGGGTGAGCCCGAATGGACTCCCCACCGCCAACACATACTCTCCGACCTCCAGCTGATCGGAGTCGGCCCAGGGAATGGTCGGGAGCCCTGTCGCTTCGATTTTTACGATCGCGATATCCGTTTTTGCATCGGTGCCGATCAACTTCCCCTTAAACTCCCGCTTGTCCGACAAAAAGACCCGAATCTCGTCGGCCTTGTTCACGACATGATTGTTCGTGACGATAAACCCATTGGATTCCACAATGACCCCGGACCCTTGTCCCCGTTCTTTTGGTTCTCGCTGAGGCGCACCACGCTTGAAGAATTCATCGCCGAAGAATTTCCGAAAAAATGGGTCCTCGAGCGGCGAGCCGTGCGGACCTTCTCCGGATTTTCCGCTTCGCGTCGCTGCAATGTTGACCACCGCCGGTTTGACCGATTTGGCGATCTCAACGAAGTTTTTCCCATTCCCTCCTGCCATCGGCACCTGTGGTGCGGTCGCCACCGGTTGCGCCATCGGCTTGAGAATCGAGTAGGGAATCGGCTCAGGGCCGGCCGTGCCGGTCGGCAACCAACCCATGTTGGACGCCACCACAATCCCGATAATGATCCCTCCTGAGACCAAGGCAAGGGGAACTAGCCCTGTACGAACGAGTTTCATCGGTGATCCTTATACGTCATCCGTTGTGACCTGAACGATTTACACACTACCACTGTTGCTCGGTGTATCACAGAATGTCGCCGGAATAGATTCCCATAATGGTATGGAGAAACTTCATCGCCTCCGCTTTCGGCCGCTGGAACGAGTTCCGCCCAATAATAGAGCCGAACCCGCCGCCGTCACGAATGGCACGCGCCTCCTCAAACACATGCTGGTCCTCGCTCTTGGCCCCTCCGGAGAAAATGACGATCCGGCGCCCATCGAACGAGCTCTGGACCACATGCTTCACCCGCTCCGCCAGCGTGGCGATTGGAATCTTCGCCGATTCATAGACCTTCTTGGCCGCAGCCTGTTCAAGGTACGCCGTGGGAAGCTTGACCTTAATGACATGGGCGCCGAGCTGGGCCGCAATCTGCGCCGCATAGGCCACGACATCGATCGCCGTCTCTCCCTCCTTACTGAGCACCGACCCGCGCGGATACGACCACACGACGACCGCCAAACCATAGCCCTTGGCCTGTTCTGCAATCTCACGCAGCTGTTCATACATGGCGTTGCAATGCGATGACCCTGGATAGATCGTGAACCCCACCGCCGAACAACCGAGCCGAAGCGCGTCCTTGACGCTGCCCGTCACGGAAGGCAACGGATCTTTTTCGTCGTGCAGTGTATCGTGGCTATTGAGCTTCAGGATGAGCGGGATTTGCCCGGCATACTGACTCGCCCCGGCCTCCAGAAATCCCAGCGGAGCCGCATAGGCATTGCAGCCGGCATCGATCGCCAACTGAAAATGGTACAGGGGATTGTACCCCCCTGGATTGGAGGCAAAGCTCCTGGCCGGGCCATGCTCGAATCCTTGATCCACGGGGAGAATCACCAGCTTGCCCGTCCCAGCCAATTTTCCATGGCGCAACAGACGGGCGATATTCGTTTTGGTTCCGGCATTGTCGCTGCTATACCAGCTCAGAATCTCTTGAACCCGATCAGCCATGTCTTCCCTCCCGTAGATTCGTAACGCGTTAGTGCCGACTCAGGGGCTCAGACTGAAGGCTGAAGTATTCTGACTTCCGACCTTCAGTCTAAATGCCTTCAGCCTATCCACCTGAGTCGTCACATTCGTCTCCCTTGAATGCACTCCTCTGCGTCGCGCACGTCGTCCGCACTGCCGATGATCAACGGCACTCGTTGATGCAGTCGCTTGGCCTCTACATCGAGAATGCGCATGGTGCCGGTGCTGGCCCTACCGCCGGCCTGCTCCACGACCCACGCCAAGGGATTGGCTTCGTACAACAGCCGAAGCTTACCCTCCGGCTTGTCCAGTTCACCAGGATAGAGATAAATACCTCCGCCCAGGAGAATCCGGTGCACGTCGGCTACCAGACAGCCGGAATACCGTACGCTGTAGGGCCTCCCAGCGGCTTTATCCGTGATTTTCAGGTCGTCCACATACTTCTTCGTGCCCGCCGTCCATTTATGATAATTGCCTTCGTTCACACCGTAGACCTTGCCACGAGCAGGAATGCGGATCTGCTTGTGAGATAGGAGATACTCGCCGATGCCAGGTTCCAATGTAAACCCATGGACTCCTTGCCCAACCGTATAGACCAGCATGGTGCTTGACCCGAACAGGAGATAGCCGGCGGCCACCTGCGCTGTTCCCTTGTGGACAAGATCATCATCGGTCGGCATCCGATCGTTGCGCTCGGACTTCACAACGGAAAAAATCGCGCCGAGAGGCATGTTGCAGTCCGTGTTCGATGAGCCATCGAGAGGATCGAAGAGTAACATGTACTGGGCCTGCGGCCAACGCTCCGGAAACAGGACCGGGCTTTCCATCTCTTCAGACGCCACGGCGCACACAAGCCCGCTCTCGTGAAAGGCCTTCAGGAAGGTCTCGTTCGCAATCTCATCCAGCTTTTTGACCGCCTCCCCTTGGACATTGATCACGCCGGTTGTTCCCAGAATATCGATGAGCCCTGCACATCTGAGATCCTGCGCAATGAGTTTCCCAACCAATCCGATCTGAGCCAGAAGACGAGCAAGCTCCTCTGTCATTCCCGAATGGGTCGCCTGTTCCTGGGCGATAAATCTGCTTAACGTAAGAGGAAACTGAGCCATAATGGAGGTCAGTATAACTGGTTTGAGCAGGGCGGGCAACGAACGGTTGGTCCCTTCATTGAGGCGATACAGCGCTCGGCAATCCGCTGACAAGATCGGCCACAATCGACCCAATAATGATCTTGGCCTTCATGCGAACCGGAATGCGTCGATCATCGTTGGTTAACCAGACTCGGATATTGCCCTGGTTGAGAAAGAGACCTTGGAACGGCATGACGACCAGCACACGGGCCGTTTCAATGTCCCCCCAGTGGCCGCTGATCGTCTCAATCTCCTCAACGCGCACGTCCACTTTACGGTTCTTGTGATCATGATACACGTTCAGGGTCAGCGATGAGCCGGACTGTAGCGACAACTCGCGACGCGCAAAATAGAGACAGGAGATGACGTCTTGGGTGCCTGGCGGCATGTCTACCGTTTCGGTCACCCCTTTTTTCACAACTGTGACAGTCCCCTCTTTCTGATGAAATGTGTACTCGAGATCTTCTTTCTTCTTCCCTTCTCGCCGCTTGAAGAGCAAATGTTCCGGAAGCAGCGTGGCAAGATCCACGATCGACTCCACCCGGTTATCCACGGGAAAGAATGTCGTGATCGCGGGCCTCGACTGCGCCGTCGTGATGAATTTCGCCAGCGACCGATCTCTGTCCATGCCGGCATCACTGACAGCCATCACCGCTGTGCCGGCTGTGATATTCAGCCAAGAAATCTCATAGGTGAGCTGTTCCCCGATTTGGAAGGGTCGAGCTGAAGAAAGATCGCCAGCAGGCGCAGCCCATGAGACTGCGCCGCTCAGGGCGATCGAGATCACGTTGGCCAGGATGAGCCAGGCGCGAAATGGCGGAGCCGCGCGCGATAAGCGCGAGGAGCGAGACTCGCGTAACATGTGAGACGGTCTGAAGACTGAACGGTGACGTGTTGGGAACTTTGAACAAAGAACTTCGAACTTCGTGTCGCGCCTTTCTTGCTCGTCTCGCGCTTCGCGCGTGTTAACAACCAAGGGCCTGTTTGGCCGCAAGCAGCTCGCCTTCGATGACGGTGCGGATCACGGCCAATTGCGCCGGCGAGGTGGCTTCAAACCGTAACACGAGGGCCGGCTGGGTATTCGAGGCTCGGATCAGACCCCACCCATCGTCGAAGAGGGCACGCACCCCATCGATGGTGACGACATCGCGGACCACCAGTTTGACCGAACCAAGCTCCTCGCGGGTCTTCACACAGTCTGCCAACCGTTCCTGTACATGTCTGACCAATTGGAATTTAATGGCATCCGACACGTCGACCCTGATCTCCGGGGTGACAGACGTGTTCGGAAGATCCGCTACCAACGAAGAAAGCGACTGAGAAGTCTTGGCAAGAATCTCCACCAACCGGCACGACGCATAGATCGCGTCGTCATACCCAAAGTACCGATCGGCAAAGAACATATGGCCTGACATTTCGCCGGCCAACACAGCATGTTCGAGTTTCATCTTCGCCTTGATCAGGGAATGTCCGGTTTTCCACATGATCGGACGTCCCCCCCGTTTCGCAATATCGTCATAGAGGCTCTGCGAGGATTTGACCTCTGAGATAATGGTACTCCCCGGTTTTTCCGCCAAAATATCGCGCGCGTAGACCACCATCAACCGATCGCCCCACAGCACATTCCCCTGTTCATCGATGGTCCCAATGCGATCGGCATCTCCATCGTAACCAATCCCGACATCGGCCTTGTGCTGGGTGACGGACTGAATCAAATCGCCAAGATTCTCTAAGACCGTGGGATCCGGATGATGGTTCGGAAATCTCCCGTCGAGATCACAATAGAGCCCTGTCACGCGACAGCCCAAGAGCTCCAAGGCTTCTTTGGCCACCAAGGCCGCCACTCCATTTCCACAATCGATGACGACATGCAGACGCGTGGCCTTGACGTGAGGAAAGCTTTTCTTGATATAGGCCAGATAGTCGGGAATGATGGGATGTTCTGATAACTGTCCAGCTCCAGAGACAAAAGAACCGGCCTCCATCACCGCCCGAAGCGCCTGGATCTCCTCTCCATAAATCGCGTCCTTCCCGATGCAGATCTTCAATCCGTTGTATTCTGCCGCGTTGTGACTCCCGGTGATCATGATACCGCCGTCAACCGGTAGTTGAAACAGAGAGAAATACACCAGCGGCGAAGGGCAAATCCCGATATCCACCACGTTCAATCCGCCGGCGAGCAGACCCCGCACAAGGGCCTTGTGGAGACTAGGGGAACTCAGTCGGCCATCTCGCCCGACCGAGATCGTCTTCACCCCACGGTCTTTCACATAGGTGCAGTAGGCGCGCCCCACCTGCTCCACGATCGAATCGGTCAGTTCTTGTCCCACGATGCCGCGCAAATCGTATTCGCGAAAGAGTCCCATGGTTCTCCGTTACTCGTGAAGCGTTACTCGTGAAGCGTGAAGCGCTAGAAGCAGGCTCGAAACATAACGCGTCCGTCTCCGGAACGAAATACGCTTCACGAACGACGCTTCACGCTTCACGCTTCACGCCTCTTCCATAATCATCCTGAAACCGGACGATATCGTCTTCCCCAAGATAGGGACCATTTTGCACTTCAATGATATGCAAGATCTCTTGACCGGGGTTTTCCAACCGGTGTCGAGTTTCGACAGGAATTTCCGTGCTATGGCCGATCTTGAGATCGAAAACCTCGTCGCCCCTGGTCACCCGCGCTGTCCCGGCAATCACCACCCAATGTTCGCTCCGTTGATGGTGCATCTGTAACGAGAGCCGCCCTCCCGGCTTGACCGTCACGCGCTTCACTTTATAACTCAGTCCTTCTTCGAGGATCGTATAGGACCCCCAGGGCCGATGCACGGTCAGATGCTCTAGATGTTCCGGCGCTTTCTGCTGCTTGAGAATCTCGACCAACTGCTTCACCTCTTGTGCGCGAGATTTTGGACAGACTAATGTCGCATCCGGCGTATCGACCACCACCATATCGGTCAGCCCGATCGTCGCCACGAGACGACGATCTCCATAGATGATCGACCGACGGCTGCCGACGTCGACCACACGACCGACCACGACATTACCGGCCTTGTCCTTCGGCGCCACTTCATCCAAACTTCCCCAACTCCCAACGTCAGACCATTGAAAGGACACCGGCACGATCGCGGACTTCTTCGATCGTTCCATCACGCCCGTATCGATCGAGATTGGCTTGAGAGTCCGGTACCTATCGTCGATGGCCTGTCTGGATGCCCCGGTCTGCATGAATTGGCCGATCTGTTCGATCCCACGAGAGAGGGCGGGTTGATGGCATCGAATTTCATCGAGAATCGTCGCGGCGCGCCAAATAAACATGCCGCTATTCCAGTAGTAGTCCCCGGCCTCAAGATATTGCGCAGCTTTGGTGGCAGTGGGCTTTTCAACGAATCGGCTGACCGGATGCCCCTTGAGTGGACCCTGTTTTCCCAACGTCACTTTCCTATTTGGCCTGATGTACCCGTAGCCGGTTTCCGGACGAATCGGCTGGATGCCGAACGTCACCAGATAGTCCTGTTTTGCCAGCGTCATCGCTAATGAAACCGCCGCATCGAAGGCGCGCTGGCCTTTGACGATATGATCGGCCGGAACCACCAACATGATCGCGTCAGGGTCCCGACGGACCAGTTCCAATGCCACCAAGGCAATCGCCGGAGCGGTATTGCGCCCTTCCGGTTCGAGCACGAAATTATCTATGAGCGCGTCTTTCCATTCACTCAGCTGGGCGCGAATGGGCTCTGCTTGGGCAGGATTCGTAGAGATCATCACCCGGTTCGGCGCCGACACCCCGACCACTCGGCGCATGGTCTGCTGAATCAACGTTTCGTCTCCCATAATCCGCAGCAGCTGTTTGGGAAACAACTGTCGGCTGAGCGGCCAAAACCTAGTGCCGCTGCCGCCTGCCATAATTACGGGATACAGATGGGAATGCAGTTCGAGGTTCGAGGTTCGTCGTTTAAGAGAAGCCATACACTTCGCCTCCTACCCTATATCTACGAGCGTTTCTCAGAACTGGGAACGTGGAACGTGGAGCTTCGGCCTTGCGCGTCGAGAATCATTTCGATGATTTCTCGAACCGCCCCCTCTCCACCCTTCTTCCGGCAGATATAATGGACTGCCGCAGCAACCAAAGGCATCCCATCGGCCGGTGAGGCGGAAAATCCAACCGCCTTCAACGTTTCAAGGTCGTTGATATCGTCCCCGATATAGGCGACTTGGTTCAGCGTAAAACCATGTCGTGCCGCCATCTCACGGACGAGCGACAACTTATCCATCACCCCTTGGTGCAACTCGGGGATCATGAGCTTCTCGGCCCGCCGCGCCACCAACTTCGTCCGTTCCTGTGTCACTATCGCGGTGACGATCCCCGCCCTTTGCAGCAGCTTGATCCCCATGCCGTCGCGCGTGTTGAACTTCTTCCACTCATCGCCGGACTCGGCATAGTACATGCCCGCATCGGTCAAGACACCGTCGACATCGGTGGCAAAGAGACGGATCTGGCTGAGCAGTTTGCGCGAAACTTTTCTGGAGCGCGATGCTTTTTGAGCTGATGATCGTGAAGCCATCTTGTTTCACTCTAAGGGCAACCTGTCGCCATGTTACTCATCTTCCCTACCGTTGCACACAAAAAACTGAGATAAGAGAACCCAAGGGGTCGGCGAGCATAATCCGCACCCCATTAACGTGGACCGGACGCGAGGCGTGGAGCCTGTCTCATAAATCTGGCGAGGGCATCCTGCCAATGAGGCAGGGGATCGCGCACTGCGCTCAAGCGGCCTGGGGCAAGCACGGAATAGGGAGGACGCCTCGCGAGACGTCCCGCTTGCGCGGTCGTAATGGGCCGAACAGGGGTGGAGAGGCCCATGAATCTCACGATGGCCTCCGCGAATTCATGCCAGGTGCAATCGCCGCGATTCGTGACGTGGCAGATGCCTCGCAAGTCACTCGCGAGTAGGTCTTTCATCGCGAGAGCCAAATCATCTGCATTGGTCGGACAGCCTCGCTGATCTCCCACCACCTCGAGGAACGGCTTCTCACCGGCCAACCGCATCATTGTCTTTACGAAATTATTTCCCGCATGTCCATAGAGCCAGGCCGTTCGAATCACCAACGTGTTGGGACAGCCCGTCAATGCGGCGATTTCCCCCGCTCGCTTGGATTGCCCATACACATTGATGGGAGAGGGCTCATCCTCTTCACGATAGGGAGTCGACTTGGTTCCATCGAACACATAGTCCGTCGACACATAGATCAGTCTCGCATTGAGCGTTGCGGCAGCGCGGGCCACAACGGTGGTGCCTTGAGCATTCACCGCCATCGCTCGATCGGGTTCGCGCTCAGCCCCATCGACGTTGGTATAGGCGCCGACATGCAGGATGACTGAGGGATGGGCAGCTACGATTTGGGATTCGCTGTGAGATTGCGTGAGATCACACTCCGGCAGATCTTTCAGGATGAGATCTTCCCCCGAGAGGGCCTGCTGGAGTGCGTGGCCTAGCTGCCCCTGCGCGCCGGTGATTAGAATCCGCATAGCGGAATAGGGGTAATGGAGTATGGGGGTAATGGGGTACCGGGTGGTGCAGAGAATACATATTGAGAACGACGTAGCCGCATCCTATCCCCTCGATCTACTCGCTGAGCTGGCATTCTTCGCACCCCCACGATCCCTTCCCTACCTCTCTTCTACCCCGTTACCCCCTTTATCCCTTTCCCCCTATCCCCGCCGCTTCCTGAAGCCGTTTTCCATACATCTGCTCATAATAGGTGCGGAACTCGCCGGACTTGATGATCCGCCACCAGTCCTCATGCTCTCGATACCATTGGATAGTCGCGCGCAGCCCCTCTTCAAATAGTACGCCAGGACTCCATCCTAATCGACGCAACTTGCTGCAATCCACCGCGTAGCGGCGATCATGTCCCGGGCGATCCTGCACCAATCGAATGAGGTCACGGGATTTACCCAGATGGCCGACAATCTGTTCGGCGACGGTGATATTCTCCCGTTCGTTGCCCCCGCCGACGTTGTAAATCTGTCCCGGCTCACCGTGCAGAAACACATGCTCGATGGCCGAACAATGGTCCTCCACCGCCAGCCAATCGCGGCGTTGCCGTCCATCCCCATAGAGCGGGAGGGGCTGGTTGTCGATCGCATTGGTGACGAACAGTGGAACGAATTTCTCCGGATACTGATTCGAGCCATAGGTATTGCTGCCGCGTGTCACCATCACCGGAAACCGATAGGTCGTCCAGTAGCTGAGGGCCAGGAGATCCCCACCGGCCTTGCTGGCGGAATAGGGACTCCGCGGAGCCAAGCGATCATCCTCGGACGACATCCCTGTCTCGACGCTGCCGTAAACTTCGTCTGTGCTGACTTGGAGAAATCGCTGCAGTCCGGCGCGGCGTGATTCTTCAAGCAACACACCGGTGCCTACCACGTCGGTCCGAGCAAAGACTCCAGGGTCAAGAATAGACCGATCGACGTGGGTCTCCGCCGCAGCATTGATCACCCCTTCAATCCGATGCTCACGGATGAGACGCTCGACCAAGGGCTGATCGCCGATATCGCCATGTACAAATGTATAGCGGGCATGGGTCTCGATCGCCTTGAGATTGGCGAGATTACCGGAGTATTTCAGCGCATCGAGATTCACCACCTCATGGCCGCCGTCGATAACCAAGCGACGCACGAGGTGCGACCCGATGAATCCAGCCCCTCCGGTTACGAGAATTCTCACAGCGAATCCTTGGGGGTAACGGCTGTCTCTTATACACATCTCCGAGCCCACGAGACTAAGGCGAATCTCGTATGCCGTCTTCTGCTTGAAAA
>ENA-ORBV01000814-ORBV01000814.1-microbial-mat-metagenome-genome-assembly--contig:-NODE-814-length-70985-cov-19.728662_pt1 | contig 70985 bp, 56 predicted proteins | sample MGYA00237777_ERZ505514 | MGnify/ENA primary metagenome ERZ505514 (study PRJEB26160, sample SAMN06269048) | microbial mat metagenome | isolation source: Oligotrophic lake microbial mat | place...
GCGCCGGGGGGGGGGCTGGTGAGATGAACATCAAACGCCTGTTCTGCCATCTGCTGCAGCCGCCCTGGCTGGCACGCCGCGTGTTTTCACCGGCGGTGATAGGGGGTATCGAGGACGCCGTGAAACACAGCGAACGCCTGCATCGCGGCGAATTGCGCGTCGTGGTCGAAACAAATCCGGACCTCCGTCCGCTGCTGCGTGACAGAGTCCGCGAGCGCGGGCCTGTGAGTTTTTTTCCCGAGCTCGGCGCATGGGACACCGCCGGCAACAGCGGTGTGTTGCTCTATATCAACCATACCGATCGCGACATCGAAATCGTGGCCGACCGCGGCATCAGCGCGCAGGTGACGCAGCAGCAGTGGGAGGCGATCTGCCGCAGCATGGAGCAGGCTTTTCGCGAGCACCATTTTGAGGCGGGCCTGCTCGAGGGAATCTGCCAGATCACGGTGTTGCTGACGCGGCATTTTCCCGCCGCCGCTGATAACCCGGATGAACTTGGTAATCGTCCCGCATTGCTATAAACGCAGCAGAAAAATATTAAATAAAACAATGAGTTATAAAGTGCCGCCAAAGTGGTGCAGTGCGCTGCGTGTGTTGCGCAGTTGACTCCGCAGTTGACGCGATCTCTGGGCTTGAAACCTGAGTACGCAACTTCGCGGGTGTGCGTCCTGAAGTAGTGAGTGACACCAAAATGGTTAACTCGCGGCGGGTGTATTGCTGTCGCCACCGCTTCGGCATTCTCAAATACGCATCTTGTGCATTCCAGTCGTCCTTCGGCACCAACAAAAAAATTTCATCTTGTGAGCATGGGCTACACGGTTGCGCTAGTCGTGTCGGTGCATCTTGTTGTAAAGTCGCGCCACCGTTGCCGCAAACCTGCAGAAAACATGCATGGCGGTGACGGCAGACTTTGGAGGAGTCAGCGTGTTGATCTGTGTAAAACGCAAGTGCATGCCGTGCCTCGGCGCAAAAGGCGCAATGCATGATTGAAGCCATCATCGCCGGCCTGACGGCACTGATGACGCCACAGGCGCTGCTGTTCATGTTCCTGGGCGTGATCTACGGGCTGGTCATTGGCATCCTGCCCGGACTGGGTGGCGTGGTGGCCATGGCGCTGCTGCTGCCGTTTACCTACGGGTTTGAAACGGGAGCGACGCTCGCGTTGCTGCTTGGCGCCCATATCGCGACGATCTGGGGCGATTCGGTGACCAGCATCCTGTACAGCGTACCCGGCTCAGCCAAGGGCCTTGCGCTGTGCTTCGACGGTTACCCGATGACCAAAAAAGGCCAGGCCAAGCGTGCGCTCGCGGCATCGGCCACTGGCGCCCTGTTCGGGGGCATTATCGGCGCGATCTTTCTGGCGCTTTGTATTCCGGTGATCCGTCCGGTCATTCTGGCTCTTGGTCCCAGCGAATACCTGATCATGGCGTTGTGGGGGCTGACGGTGATTGCCACCTTCGGTGAAGGCTCGTTGATGAAAGGCCTGACCGCAAGCATTCTCGGTGTGCTGGTGGCATTCGTCGGCATGGATGTAGTGACCGCGACCCCGCGCTTTACTTTCGGCAGCGATTTCCTGATGGATGGCATCTCGTTTCCGGTGGCCATGATCGGACTGTTCGCAGTGTCCGAAATGATGAAGCTGACGATCAAGGGCGTGCCTATTGTCGACCGCACGCTGGTTAAGGAAGAAAGCACGGTGATGGAGGGTATCAAGGACGCTATCACCCACCGCTGGCTGGTGGTGCGTTCCAGCATTCTGGGTCTGTGGATCGGCGTGTTGCCTGGTGTTGGTGCCACCGTCGCCGGACTTGCCGCCTATGCGCAGGCGGTGCAGACCTCGAAGACGCCGGAGCGTTTCGGCAAAGGCGCGGTGGAGGGGGTGATCGCGCCCGACGCGACCATGGGTGCCAATGAGGGCGGCGGATTGCTGCCGACGCTGGCCTTTGGCATTCCCGGCGGCGAGAGCATGGCGATCCTGCTGGTGGCTTTCATCGGCCTGGGCGTAGTGCCGGGCCCGGAGATGCTGACCAAGAACCTTGATCTGGTGTTCACTATGGTATGGATCATTGTCATTGCCAATATCGCGGTGACCGTCATCGGTCTCGGCATCACGCCGTGGCTGGCGCGCCTGCCCTCGCTGCAGGCCAACCTGATGGTGCCGATCGTGTTATCGGTGTGTTTTGTGGGTGCTTATGCAACGCGCGGCCATATCGAGGACGTGATTGTGGCTGCGGTATTCGGCGTAGTCGGTTACCTGATGGACAAGTACCGGTATTCGCGTGCGAATTTCGTCATCGGCATGGTGCTGGCGGTGATGATCGAGCGCAACCTGCATATTTCGCTGACCCTGTACGGCGGTGATTTCCTGCTTGATCGGCCGATTGCGCTGGTTATGCTGGTGTTTGTCCTGGTTACTGCCGCCCTGCCGTTCGTCCGCAACTGGCGGCGCCGGCGGCTGGTCGCCGCCGGAGGTGCGGCATCATGACCCGCCATGCCCAAGAAAATGTGGCTTCAGTGCTGCTGCTGGCATTGTTCATCGGCATCATTTGGCTATGCCAGGATTTTGGTCCGCGGGCCCGATTGATCCCCTTGCCGCTGGCGGTTGCGGGCATCGTATTGACGCTGATTCAGCTGGCTTGGCACAACTTCGGCTCTACCGCGCAACTGCAGATCGACATGATTTCGGTGCAGGCGCCTGAACTGCCTGTAGTTGAGGCGCCGATTGAACGGATACCGCAGAAAAAGTCGGTGTGGCGTAGCGAGAGTGGTGCGTATGGCATGGTGGCCATACTGGTGGCGATGGTATTTATTCTGGGCTTGATGCCGACCGCGTTCCTGTTCACCGCGGGTTATTTCCTGCTGACGGGTTATTGCAGCCTGCGGCGCAGCCTGCTTTACGCAGGATTGCTGACCGGTTCGATGTACCTGTTGTTTGTAGTGGCGCTGCAAATGCAGTTGTATCACGGATTGCTGGCGCCGCTTTTCAATTAAGTTGGTACCGGCGAAGATAATAATTTCGAGGAGAAAGTTATGAAGGTTGCACGCAGGAAACTGATGCTTGCCGGCGCCATGGCGCCGTTGGTGATGGGTGGCGCAGGCCGCGCACTGGCCCAGGCTGCCGGTTATTACAAGGACAAGGTGATCATCATCAACGTCGCCGGCGGCGCCTCCGGCGGTCATACGCGATATGCGCGCATGCTGCAGCCCTACCTGCTGAAGCACAGCGGTGCCAAGGACGTGCGCATCGTCTTGATGCCGGGCGGCGGCGGGCTCAAGGCGGCCAATTATGTGTGGCGGGTCAAGCCCAACGGCCTTGAACTTTTTTTCGGCAATGTCTCGACCCTGATCCTTGCACCGCTGGCCGGCAGCGCCGGTGCCCAGGCTTTTGATCCGGTCAAGTTCAGTTACCTGGGCCGCGTCACCAGCGAACCGCGGGTGCTGAGCGTTGGCGGCAAGTCGGCGATCAAGTCGATCCAGGACGTGCAGAAGCTGAAACGGCCTTTCGTTTTCCCGTCGCAGGGAACTGACGAGGATTTCTACACCATGGCAGTACTTGGTGACGCGCTGGGCTTCAAGGTCAAGGCGGTGACCGGTTACGAGGGCAACGCTGATACCTCGCTCGCCGTGATCAAGGGCGATGGCGATGGCCATATCACCGGCTGGAGTGAATCGCTGGGCCCGATCCGTTCCGGCGACAAAAACCCGATCCTGATGGTGACCTCGCTGCCTTCACCGGATTATCCCAACATTCCGATCGCCACCAACATCGCGCCTGCGGCAAAGCGAGCCACAGTGCAGGCCATGGCTACCATCCTCGAAACGCATCGCAGTTACATCGGGCCGCCCAACATGGATCCGCAGGCAGTCGAGGCTTTCCGCGCTGTGGTGACTGCAGCGCTCAAAGACCCTGAGCTGCTGGCGGAAAGCAAAAAAGGCGAGCGACCGGTGACTCCGCTGGAGGGCGCCATTCAGCAGAAGCAGGTCGCAGAACTGGCGAAAGCCAGCGCCAGCCTGGAGTCAATCCTCAAGGCTGCGGTGAAGGATATCCAGTAAACCGGACCAGGTTGCGGCAGCGGCGATGACGCGGGCAATCAGGACTTATACAACCGCGGATCGCGCTGCCGGTCCTGACTTCTGGATTCGCGATGAGAGCAGCGTCACGCGCATCACTGATGCGCACCGCCACGAGTATTTCCAGATCCAGCTGAATCTGGCCGGGCGCACCGAACAGCACATTGCCGCCACCACGCGTCCTTTGGAGCCCGGCGGCCTGAGTTTTGTGCTGCCATACCGGGTGCATCGGGTGCCGCATCCGCCGCGCTCCAAGTTCTACGTGATCAGTTTCAACCTGCGTTTCCTGCGCCCGGAACTCGATGTCGATCCGCTCGACCTCGAGGATGTCCCCTTGCAGCGCGCGCCCGAATTGGCACCTTTCCTGTTCCAGGAATACCTGGATTTCCGACTCAGCGGTGAGGACCTGGCGCTGGCACGTGATGCCTGCCGGCAGATGCAGACGGAAAATCTGCGCCGCCGTTATTGCGCGCTGGAAATGATTCGCGGCCACCTGCTGTTGCTGGTCGGTACCGTATGCCGCAGTCACGAACGTGACATCACGCGGCTGGCGGCAGGGCAGGCGCAGCGTACCAGCCGGCGTGATGCACTGGCGCGGGTGATGCGCCATGTGCGTGAAAACCTCGGCCGGCGTCTGCAACTGGCGGATGCGGCTGCTGCCGCCGACTTGTCGCCGAATTACCTCGCCCATCTGATCAAAAAAGAAACCGGAAAAACCTTTGTCGATCTGGTCACCGAACGGCGCATGGAAAAAGCCTGCGAGCTGCTGGCGCACACCACGCAGCGCATCGGTGACATCGCCGCAGCCGTGGGGTTTGAAGACGAAGCGTATTTTGCGCGACGTTTCCGTCAGCAATACGCGCTTGCACCGCGCCAGTTTCGTGCGCAGGCAGTCGCTCGCAGCAGATAGCTGAAAAGTCCTCAAAAAACACCATCGCGTCACTGGTTTTGCCCCGGTTGCCCACATACCATGTGGCAGGTGCGAAAAACGCGCGATATCGTACGACGGGAGCAACATGAGCGACGAATTTATACGGCTGGATACTGATGTGCTGGTGATCGGCGGCGGCGTGGCGGGCACGATGGCTGCAATCCCGGCGCTGGAGGCCGGACTGAAGGTGGTGATTTGTGAAAAGGGCAAGATTCTCGACCACTGCGGCAGCATCGGCTGCGGCGTCGATCATTACCTGACGGTGATGGATACCGGCCCGGAATGGGATACGCCGGAGTTCCTGTTGAAACACGTGCCTGAACTGACCGACGGCATTGTCGACATGGCGGTGGCGGGGCGGGTGATCCATGAAATGCCGCGCATTTTTCGCAAAATCGAAGCCATGGGTGTCGATTTCAAGGATCGGCAGACGGGAGATTATTACCGGCTGCGTTCGTTCGGCTTACCCGGCACTTACCACATCAACTTCGACGGCACCGATTTCAAGAAGCATCTCGGCGAACGCGTGCGCAAGGGCAAGGCCACGGTGCTGATGCGTACCATGGTGGTGCAGTTATTGGTGAAAGACAACCGCGCTTACGGCGCCATCGCCTTCAATTTCCGCAGCGGCGAATGGACGGTGATTCGCGCCAAGGCAGTGGTGCTGGCCGCAGGTGACGTCAACCGTATTTCGAATAATGCCTCGGGTCTGGCCTTTGATTCCTGGCATATCCCGTATAACACCGGGGATGCGCAGGCGATGGGTTACCACGCCGGCGCAGCACTGGCCAATATGGAGTCGGTGGAGGCGACCCTGACGCCCAAGGGATTTTCCTGCCAGGGCCTGAATGCGCTGGTCAGTCTCGGCGCTTATTTCGTCAACAAGGCCGGCGAACGTTTCATGTTCAAGTATGACAAGAAGGGCGAAAACGCCCGCCGCGCGGTGATCGCCGATGGTGTCATCAACGAATACCTGCTCGGCAACGGCCCGATCTATCTCGATTGCCGCCATCTGTCGCAGGACATGCTCGACCGCATGGAACACACGCTGCAGGTCGACCGTTACACGCTGCCGGCGTATTACCAGCAGAAGGGCGTCAATTTCCGTGAGGAGCTGGTCGAGGTGTCGGTGTCCGAACTGAGCATCCGCCGCAGCGGTGTCTACTTCCGCGGCAGCGGCCTTGCCGTCGATACCAACGGCGAAACCGCGGTCGAGGGGTTGTTTGCCGCCGGGGATTGCGCGACAGTCAGTGGCGGGATCTCGGGCGCCGCGGTGCTCGGGCACATTGCCGGCGAAGGTGTTGTGCAGCGTATCCGCGCAACCACGGGTGCATTACCCGAGGTCGATCACCGGACGCTGGATGAGGTACGCGCGCGTTCGGTGGCACATCTGCAGCAGCAGGACGGCATGCCGTGGAAGGCATTTGAAGACAGCACCCGCCAGACCGTCAGCGATTATGTCGGTGTGCGCCGCAACGACAAGGGGCTCAGGCTGGCGCTGGATACGCTGCATGCACTGGCCAAACGCGAGCCGGTGCTGAAGGCCGACGACCTGCACGGGCTGATGCGCGTGCACGAAGCCAAAAACATCCGCATGAACGCCGAGATCATGGCCACCGCGTCGCTGGCGCGCCACGAAACCCGCACTGGCTCCTCGCACTTCCGCATGGATTACCCGGCAACCGATGATGTGAACTGGCGCAAGTTCGTGATTGTCGAACGCGGCGTCAACGGGCCGGTGACACGCACCTTGTCCACGGACCAGCCGCTGTCTGCGGCATTCAGCCGTGGCAACGCTGCCGTGGCGGCATAAGGAGCAAGAATCCATGGCAACGACACAAAAAGAAGTGTTCAACCCCATCCGCATCGATCCCGAAACCTGCATCAAGTGCAATCTCTGCGACTGGATCTGTCCCGGCGATCTGATCTACAAGGAAGAGGACAATCGCGAGACGCTGCCGGTGATCAAATATCCGGACGAGTGCTGGTATTGCGGCCTGTGCCAGTCGATCTGTCCGACCAATGCCATCACCGTGGTATTCCCGGAACAGATGGTCAACAACAAAACCGACGTCGCTACCCTGCTGGGGAAGGTGGCTGAATAAGGTGGCTGATTAAGGTGGCTGAATAAGGCAATGGCGGATCGTGACGACGTGTCCGGCGAGCGCACACTGGAGCAGGTCAAGGCCGAGATCATCCGGCGCGCCGGCCGTAACAGCCCGCTGGAACACATCAGTGCCGTTGATGCGCTGGCCGCCGTCGCTGCACTGACCAGTCTTGATCGTGACCATTGGGCCGAGGTCTGGTGTGCCATCGGCCTGCGCCACGAGCAAGAAGGTGATGCGCTGCGACAGCGGAACGCAGACTCCACAGCCATCCGCGATGCCTATTACCTGGCCTATGCCAATTGCCGCACCGGTCGTTATCCGGTAACCAGCACGCCGGGCAAGGTGGCGGCGTACCGGCACTCCCTGCGCTGCTTTCGCAAGGCGGCGCATTATTTTGATCCGCCGCTGCAGATGATTGAAATCCCGTTTGAAGGAAAAATGCTGACCGGGTATCTGCAGGTGCCGGCCGGCGTTTCGCGCCCCCCGGTGGTTATCCACTGGGGCGGCGTTGACGGCTGGAAGGAAGACCGGCAGCGCAACAGTGCAATTCTCCATGCCCGGGGTCTGGCGACATTCACCATGGACATGCCGGGCACCGGCGACAATCCGGCGCGTTTCATGGAGCCGGATGCGGAGCGGACTTTTTCCGCGGCCATTGATCACCTGCAACAGCACCATGAGCTTGATGGTGCGCGGATCGGCGTCTGGGGCGGCAGCTTCGGCGGTTACTGGGCGGCCAAGCTGGCGCATGTCGAGGCCGTACGGATCAAGGCTGCGGTTACCCAGGGCGGAAATGTGCACCACGGATTCCAGCGTGCGTGGCTGGAGCCGGCGCTGACACGAACGGCATCGAACTATTTGCTGGGACCATCGAGCCTGCTTGATGCGCGCAGCTGGGTGCTGGGTGCGCGTACGCTCGGGGAAGTCCTTGACGTGGCGCCGCGGCTTTCCCTGCTGGACCAGGGATTGCTGGATGGCCCATGCGCGCCATTGCTGGCGGTGAACGGCAAACGTGATGACCAGGCGCCGATCGCTGACGTCCATATCCTGCTGGAGCATGGCGTGGCGAAAGCGGCGCGCATCTATCCCGACGGTGGCCACATGGGGCGCACTCCAGGCATGAAGGAGAGCGTCATCGCCAAGCTGATCGTGCAGTGGCTGCGGCAAACATTGCTGCATTAAGATTGCTGCACTAAGATTGCTGCACTAAGATTGCCGCACTAAGATCGCTGCGCCATGCCGCTACCGGCGTGCAAAGTGCAACAAGGTTTTGCCGTCAAGACTCATGTGCACGACAACCTGATGGCCGCTTAAGTTACGTGCAAGATGGCGTAAGTTCTCGGCAAGCCTGCCGGCTGACACTCTTTCCCGGCCACTTCAATCCCGGTTTCAATAGTTTGTCGTGGTGGAAGGATCGTGCAGGGTCCGGCTGCTCGCCGGAACATGAGGGTTCCTGTTCAAGCTCATCGTCATATCTGATGAACCGGAGGCATGATGAAAACTGCAATATTGGCTGGCATCACTGCGGCGCTGTTGATGGGGGCAACGGCATTTTCGGCGACATCCGTGAATGATCTTGGCGAGCAAGGCGATGCAAATGGAGTAACGCGTGAAGTTGTGATCACCCCGCAAACACGCTGGGTCAACGTCGAAAGCGTCGAGACCATCAAGTTTGTCGACGGCACGGGTGGCAAGTCCGTGGTGTGGTATTTCGATACGCCGTCGCGGGCGACGTGGGCTTTGGCCGATTGCTGGCCGTCACGGCCAGGGTCAAACGCTGAGTGGAGTGGTCCGGTAATTCGAGAGCAGGTCAGGGCCACTTCTGGCCACTTTTCCTTAAAGCCTGCGTATTTATGTGCCCGGCTTCCTTCTGACCGCGTACGGCGAGCACAAACACAGCATCAAGAGCTGCAACGTATTTATAGAGCGCGACATAACCCCGCGCATGACGCCCAATCACAAGTTCTCTAAGGTCTGCGCGGACAATCCGGCCGATCAGCGGATTGTGCTCCAGCACATCGATTGCCTTTAAAATATCGACCATGCGCAAATTCGCATCGGCAATTTCATTCTGAAAAAGATGTTCCAGAATGCGATCAAGATCATCTCCGACCTGTGGCGCAAGTTCGATGCGCGACACCATTACCGCGCAAGCGTTCGGGGCTTCGGTCGGACCATTTTTTTGCCGGTGATCCGACGCTCAAGATAGTGACGCATTTCCTTCCATGGCACCGTCTTGCCTGAAGCGACAATCTGAGCGTATCTCTGCTCGGCAGTATCCAGAAATTCTCCCCGACGCTCTTCCTGATCAGCCTTTTCGGCCACCGCTTCCAGAATAAAGTTGTGCGCTGTGGTGCCGGCGCGTTCTGCTGCGCGGGCGATACGTTCCTTCAAATCCTGTGGCAGGCGAATGGTGGTTGTGGACATCACGTGGTTCCATGGCAAAGAAGGCAGTGTAGCGCAATGGTGCTACAAAAATAGAGCATTGCACTAAACCCGGTAATTCGGACGCAGGTAAATGGGTCAGTTTGTAACTTTTCCGAGTGACGCAACGCTGGTTGCCGTGAAAATCTTACACTGGCCCTATTACCCTTGGCCCTATTAACCCTGGCCCTATTAACTTTGGGATATTAACCGCGTCATTCGAAAAATCCTGTAAAGCCGCGATCTCGATGAAGCGCGTCGATGACAAACCGGTGGGGCCGGCTAACCCCGAGGAAATCACGCAGGCGTAAAAATATCTGGCCGAATTGTTGGCCATTACCGGCAATGTCAAACGCTGAGTGGAGCGGTCCGGTAGTCGCATTCCCGGCTATCTATAATAGTTAATAAAACAATGAGTTACTGTTTTCTGTGGTTGTCGCCCGGCAACCCCGCGTGTATGCTCGATTCAAACACCAAGTCCCCGTTTTTTTGTGCGGCGCGTACGGCGCTGACGTATTGGTCTGCGGCGCGGGTCTGAAGACAGAGTCATCCTGGCGGAGGTATCACGATGCTTGTCCTGTTCACGCTGCTTGCCGCGTTGGCGGTGGCCTGGTTCCTTGCATATCACCGCTTGCCGGCGCTGGTGTGGACGGCGGTGTATGCCGCTGCGCTGGGCGGACTCACTTATTGCAATCAGTGGCCGCAAGGTTTGCTGACCACCGCCTGGGTGCTGCTGGTCGTGATCTCCCTGCTTGCGATCCCGTCCCCGTTACGCCGTGCAGTTGCCGGCGCGCCGCTGCTCAAACTGTTCCGCCGCATCCTGCCGGTCGTGTCACAGACCGAGCAGGAAGCGCTGGAGGCCGGCACCGTGTGGTGGGACGGCGAACTGTTCAGCGGCCGCCCCGACTGGAGCAAGCTGCTGGCCTATCCCAAGCCGATGCTGAGCGCGGAAGAGCAGGCTTTCATTGACGGCCCGCTGCGCGAGCTGTGTGAAATGCTCAGTGACTGGGAAGTCACTTATGAAATGACCGACATGCCGCCGCAGGTCTGGCAGTTCATCAAGGACAACGGTTTTCTCGGCATGATCATTCCGAAGGAATACGGCGGCAAAGGATTCTCCGCGCTGGCGCATTCGCAGGTGGTGATGCAACTGACCACGCGCAGCGGCACCGCGGCGGTGTCGGTGATGGTGCCCAACTCGCTGGGCCCGGCGGAACTGTTATTGCATTACGGCACCAAAGAGCAGAAGGATTATTACCTGCCGCGCCTGGCCAAGGGCATCGAGATGCCGTGTTTTGCGCTGACCAGTCCGGAAGCCGGATCCGATGCCGGCGGCATTCCGGATTTTGGCATCGTCTGCAAAAGTGAATGGCAAGGCAAACAAGATGTGCTGGGCATCCGCCTGACCTGGGAAAAACGCTATATCACGCTGGGACCGATCGCGACACTGCTTGGCCTGGCATTTCAACTCTACGATCCCGATCACCTGCTGGGGCAGCAGGATGAGAGTCGGCAGGACGATGTCGGCATCACGCTGGCGCTGGTGCCCACCGACATGCCGGGCGTGCACATCGGCCGTCGCCATCGTGCAATGACCGCAACCTTCATGAACGGCCCGAACTGGGGCAAGGATGTTTTTATCCCGATGGAGTACGTCATCGGCGGCGTGGCGCAGGTGGGCGAGGGCTGGAAAATGCTGATGAACTGCCTCGCTGCGGGGCGTTCGATTTCGCTGCCGGCGAATGGTGTGGGTATATCCAAGCTGTCTGCCCTGACCACCGGTGCTTACGGCCGCGTGCGCCAGCAGTTCAAACTGTCGATCGGTCGTTTTGAAGGCGTCGAGGAGGCGATGGCACGCATCGCCGGCAACGTCTATGTGATGGATGCCGCGCGGGTGATGACCGCCGGCGCGGTGGACCTCGGTGAAAAACCCTCGGTGATCTCGGCCATCGTCAAATACCACCTCACCGAACGCGGCCGCCAGGTCATCAACGATGCAATGGATGTGCACGGCGGCAAGGGCATCTGCATGGGGCCGAACAACTACCTCGCCAGCGCCTATATGCAGACGCCGATTGCGATCACCGTCGAAGGCGCCAACATCCTGACGCGGACCATGATCATATTCGGGCAGGGCGCGATCCGCGGCCATCCTTTCGTGCTGAAGGAAATCGAGGCGACAAGGGAAAAAGACCCCCAAAAGTCGCTGCGCGATTTCGACCGCGCATTTTTCGGCCACATCGCATTCACGCTGTCGAACGTGGCGCGGGTGTTGTGGATGGGCATCACTGGAGCGCGGCTGACGGCTGTGCCCGGCGGTGCGCCGGAACTGCGCCACTACTATCAACAGCTGACGCGGCTTTCGAGCGGATTTGCGCTGACTGCCGACATGGCGATGTTTTTATGCGGTGGTTCGCTGAAGCGCCGCGAACGCCTGTCGGCGCGGCTGGGTGACGTGCTGAGCCAGCTGTACCTCGCGTCAGCCGTGCTGAAGCGCTACGAAGACGACGGCCGGCCGCAGGCGGATCTGCCACTGGTGCGCTGGGGCCTGCTCGATTGCCTGTACCGCATCGAAGAGGCGTTTTATTCGATATTCGAGAATCTGCCGTGGCCGGTGGTTTCCTGGGTGCTGCGCGGCCTGATCTTCCCCTTGCTGATGCCCTACGGCCGAGAATTCGCGCCGCCGCGTGATCCGCTGGGCCACGACGTGGTCGGGCTGATGATGACGCCGGGCCCGTCGCGCGACCGCTTGACCCGCGGCGTGTTCATCTCCGATAACGAGAATGATCCGGTGCGTACGCTGGAATCGGCGCTGATTGCGGTCATTGCCGCCGAACCGGTGGAGGCGAAACTGCGCCAGGCGCAGCAGGCGGGGCGCATTGCCCGCGGTCATGCCGGGCAGATGGCTGCCGAAGCCTTGCAGAAGAGTGTGATTACCCAGGCTGAAGTTGATTTACTTAAAAGCGCTGCTGAACTAAGAAGGCGCGTGATCATGGTCGATGATTTTCCGAAAGACTTCGGCAAATCGGAACTGCACCAGACCACGCAAGCAGTCACTTTCGAGGCTCTGGTGCGCAAGGCGTGATGCTCGTATGAAAGACGGCATGCTCTGCGCCGTCAGTGAGGGTGTCGCCACCCTCACCTTCAACCGCCCGGCGGTGATGAATGCGCTGGACGCGGACATGATCCATGCATTTCGCGCTGCCTGCGAGCGCGCTGCTGCTGATCCGCAAGCGCGGGTCATCGTGCTGCGTGGCGCCGGGCCGGCCTTTGTTGCCGGTGGTGACGTCGCGATGTTCCGCGACAACGTCCCGGCGATGGCGACGCTGGTGCCGGAACTCGCCGCGGAACTGCATCAGGGCATCCTCGCGCTGCGCCGCGCACCGCAACCGGTGATCGCCGCCGTGCATGGCGCGGTGGCCGGCGCAGGGGTCAGCATCATGCTTGCCTGCGACCTGGTGCTGGCCGCGGCAGGCACTCAGTTTTCAATGGCCTATAGCCGTATCGGCACCAGCCCGGACGGGGGCGCGACCTGGTTTCTGCCGCGCCTGACGGGTTATCAGAAAGCAATGGAGCTGATGCTGCTGGCCGACACGGCGGATGCGGAAACCATGCAGCGCCTTGGTCTGGTCAATCACGTATTGGCTGCAGAGCAGTTGTCCATCGAGGTCGAAAAACTGGCGCGGCGTCTCGCTGCGGGGCCGGCGCGCGCCTATGCCGAAACCAAGGCGCTGGCCAACCGCGCACTGCATGACGGACTGGCGGCGCATCTGGATGCCGAAGCGCTGGCTTTCGCGCGCTGCGCGGCCACGGCAGATTTTGCCGAGGGCGTCAGTGCCTTCGCTGACAAACGAAAACCGCTGTTCAAAGGAAAATAAATGATGCCGGCGCTGCAGGGTAAAACCGTATTCATCACCGGCGCGAGCCGTGGCATCGGCCGCGCCATCGCGCTGCGCTGTGCGCGTGACGGCGCCAATATTGTGGTCACTGCAAAGACCGCGACGCCGCACGCGCGGCTGCCGGGCACCATCCACGAGGTCGCGGAGGAGGTCATTGCCGCCGGCGGCAAGGCGTTGCCGATCCAGCTCGATGTGCGCGATGACGAGGCGGTGGCCGCTGCCGCGCAGCAGGCCGCCGCGCGCTTCGGCGGCATCGACATCCTGGTCAACAATGCCAGTGCGATCCAGATGACCGGCACGCTGGAGACGCCGGCCAAACGCTTCGACCTGATGTTCGATGTCAATGTGCGCGGCACCTTTGTCTGTTCCCAGGCCTGCGTGCCTTTCCTTGCCGGGGCGAAGAATCCGCATATCCTCAATCTGGCACCGCCGCTGAACATGAAAGCGCAATGGTTCAAGGACCATGTGGCGTACACCATGGCCAAATACGGCATGAGCATGTGCACGCTGGGCATGGCGGAAGAGTTCCGCGCGCAGGGTATCGCGGTGAATTCCCTGTGGCCGCGCACCACCATCGCCACCGCCGCCATCGCGGTGAATTTCCCGGAGGCGATCCTCAAGGCCAGCCGCAAACCGGATATCATGGCCGACGCGGCGTACGCAATTTTCAAACGCGACAGCCGCACGGCCAGCGGAAATTTCTATATCGATGAAGCCGTGCTGCGCGAGGAGGGGGTGACTGATTTTGATGTTTATGCCGTCACGCCGGGCATCAAGCCCTACACCGATCTGTTTCTCGACTAACTTACCGGTCAGAAGGAGAAAAAATGAATAAAAACAATGATATAACCCATGTAATTCCGATGGCGTCGGCGGGCACCCTCGACGGCCTGTTCCGCGAACGCGTCAAACGCACGCCGGACATCGTCGCCTACAAGGCGTACCACGAACAGCACGGCAACTGGCGCGATTACACCTGGGCGCAGATCGACCGCCAGATTGCGCGCTGGCAGGCGGCGCTGGAAAAAGACGGACTGCAACCCGGCGACCGCGTCGCAGTGATGCTGCGCAATTCGCCGGAATGGGTGATCTTTGATCAGGCCGCGCTGGGCCTCGGCCTGGTGGTGGTACCGCTCTATACCCAGGATCGCGCCGTTAATGTGGCGTACATCATCAGTAATTCCGGCTGCAAGGTGCTGCTGATCGACGGCCAGGAGCAGTGGCAGGCGCTGGAGGACGTGGCCGGTGAAATGCGCAGCGTGGTGCGCTTCCTGACGGTCAACGCGCTGCCGGCCGCCGGCAGTGATGCGCGCCTGCAGTGGATCGGTGACTGGCTGCCGGAAGACGGCGGTGCGACGCGGCATCTGGCGCGCGACGGCAACACGCTGGCGACCATCGTTTACACCTCGGGCACCACCGGCCGGCCCAAGGGCGTGATGCTGTCGCACAACAACATTCTGTCGAACACCGAATCCGCGTTGAGCGTGCTGGCGACCGGGCACGACGATATTTTCATGTCCTTCCTGCCGCTGTCGCACACCTTCGAGCGCACCTGCGGCTATTACCTGACGGTGATGGCCGGTTCGATCACGGCCTACGCGCGTTCGATACCGCAGCTTGGCGAAGACCTGCAGAACATCCGGCCGACGATGCTGATTTCAGTGCCACGCATCTACGAGCGCATCTGGGGCACCATCCGCGCCAAACTCGATGAGGGTTCGCCGCTGCGAAAAAAACTGTTTCTGCTCGCCGCCAGTGTCGGTTTTGCGCGCTTCGAACACGCGCAGGGCCGCGGGCCGTGGCAGCCGTCGTTCCTGTTGTGGCCGGTGCTGAACAAACTGGTTGCGGCCAAGGTGCTGGCGCGGCTCGGCGGGCGCCTGCGTTACGCCTTGTCCGGCGGTGCTGCGCTGCCGGCGGATATTTCACGCATATTCATCGGCCTCGGTTTGCCGATTCTGCAGGGTTACGGGTTGACTGAAACCAGCCCGATCGCCACGGCGAATTGTCCCGCCAACAATATCCCGGCGAGCGTCGGCCAGCCCATACCCGGGGTCCAGATCAAAATCGGCGACAAGGACGCGGTGCTGATCAAGGGGCCGAACATCATGCTCGGTTACTGGAACAACGAGGAGGCGACCAAGGCGATGATCCAGCCCGACGGCTGGTTGAATTCCGGTGACACCGGACGCATCGGCGACCAGGGCCATTTGTTCATCACCGGGCGGCTGAAGGACGTGATCGTGCTCTCCAACGGCGAAAAAGTCCCACCTGGCGACATGGAGGCGGCGATCGCGCGCGATCCGCTGTTCGAGCAGGTGATGCTGCTCGGCGAAGGCAAACCCTTCCTCACGGTGATGACAGTGTTGAATGCCGACCACTGGCAGAAACTTGCTGCCGCGTCCGGTCTCGATGCCGGCGCGGCTGATGTGCTGCGTACAGCGCCGGCGGAAAAAGTCATCCTCGACCGCATTGCAGCGCAGATCACCGGGTTTCCGGGTTATGCGCAGGTGCGGCGGGTCACGGCGACGCTGGACGCGTGGACTGTGGAGAACGGCTTGCTGACGCCGACGATGAAACTGAAGCGCGCCAAGGTCATGGAAAAATTCAATGCCGAAATCGACGGCATGTATGCCGGACACTGAAGGGACAGTGAGGAATGAGGAGCGCGGAGTGCGGAGCGAAACCCCCGGGTCAACGACATGAGCGATGACGGGCGCGGGGACGCAACTGCTTTGCCCGAGGGCAAGCAGCCCGCACTGCGGGTGATTCCGATGCCCGCGGATGCCAATTACACCGGCGATATTTTCGGCGGCTGGATCATGGCGCAGGTCGATCTTGCCGGCAGCATTCCCGCGATCCGTCTGGCGCAGGGCCGGGTGGCCACTGTTGCGGTCAATTCGTTTGTGTTTCGCCAGCCGGTGTTTGTCGGCGACGTGGTCAGTTTTTACGCTGAAGTCGTCAAGGTGGGTCGCACGTCGATTACGGTGGACGTGCAGGTTTATGCACAGCGCCGTCCCGAGCGCGTGGAGTGCGTCAAAGTCACCGAGGCGGTGCTGACTTATGTTGCCGTGGACAACAACCGCAAGCCGCGTGTGGTATCGCCGCCACAGACCGGGTAATGCAGCAGAATTTGTTGTTGAAATCAGCGCGTTGACGAGTAACATGGTTTGCAGATCGCGAACCATCGCGGCAGTCGGGCTCACCAAACCACCAAATCGGTCACTCCAGGAGAGGGTTATGAAAATTAATAATAAAATCATAGGCTTATCTGTGTCTACTGCATTGGCGGCAATGGCCGGGCAGGCCGCAGCCTCGGGCTTTCAACTGATGGAGCAAAACGCCAGCGGCCTCGGCAATGCCTATGCCGGACAGGCGGCTGCGGCGGAAAACGCGAGCACAATATTTTTTAACCCGGCCGGCATGACGCGGCTGCAGGGACGGCAGGTGTCGGGCGCGATCAACCTGATCCGGCCGTCATCCGAATTCAGCAATTCCGGCGCTTCCACGGCGCCCGGCGGTTTGCCTTCACCCGGCGGCAACGGTGGTGATGCCGGGGACTGGGCCGCGGTGCCGAATGCCTACCTGTCGTGGCAGATCAATGCCAAGTGGTGGGTCGGTGTGGGCGTCAGCGTGCCGTTTGGCCTGGCGACCGAATACGACAACGGCTGGTTTGGCCGCTTCCAGTCGCAGAGGGCCGAGATCAAGACCATCGACATCAACCCCAGCGTGGCCTACAAGATCAGTGACGCTGTTTCCATCGGCGGGGGTTTGAGCCTTCAGCGTGCCGAGGTGAAAATCGACCGCTCTGCGTTTGTCGGCGTCGAAGTGCCCAGCAAGCTGCGGCTGGAAAACGACAGCATTGGCTTCAATCTGGGCGCAATGTTCAACCTGTCGCCGGCAACGCGGATCGGCCTCTCCTACCGTTCCTCGATAAAACATGACCTGGAAGGTACCGCCACGGTGACCGGTGTCGGCGCGGCACCGATCAGCACCACGGCCAAACTGCCGGACACCCTGGCCTGGGGCATTTCGCACCAGCTGGATCCGAAGTGGCAGTTGCTGGGCGACATCACCCTCACCCAGTGGAGCAAGATCAAGCAGGTGCCGATCACTACCACGGCGGCTTCCCCGCTGGGACCAGCGGGCCGGGTGCTCGATACTTTTGCCTTCGAGTTCAAGGATACGTATCGCATCGGCATTGGCACCAATTACCAGATGCGCAACGATTTCACGCTGAAACTCGGCGTGGCCTACGACAAGAGCCCCGTGTCCGATGCGTTCCGCACCGTGACCCTGCCCGACAACGACCGCACCTGGCTGGCCATCGGCGGCAAGTACCAGGCGTCGAAGCAACTGACGCTGGACTTCGGCTATGCCTACATCATGGTCAAGGACGCGTCGATCAATTCACGCAAGGGCGTGGGCACAGCACCGTTCCAGGGCAATGTGGTCGGCACTTACAGCGACCCGAGCGTGCACATCATCAGCGCGCAGGCTTCGTACAACTTCTGATTACCGCTTTGCAGTGGACGGCGGGCGGCCTGCGGGCCGCCCGTTTTTTTGCCCGTGCCGGACGCTATTGCGTCGCAGCGTGCATGCTAGAATGAATTCACGTTTTTCAGGAACGTTTCCAGGAGTGTCATCGCCATGCCCGCTCATCCCCTGATGGTGCGCAAGGTGGCCGTGCTGGGTGCTGGTGTCATGGGCGCCCAGATTGCCGCGCATCTCGTCAACGCCAACGTTCCGGTCATCCTGTTCGAGTTGCCCGCCAAAGAGGGTGGCCCTAATGGCAATGTGCTGAAAGCCGTCGCCAATCTGAAAAAGCTCGAGCCCAGCCCCCTGGCGACCAAAGACCGTGCCGACCTGATCGAGCCGGCGAACTACGGTCAGCATCTCGAACTATTGCGTGACTGCGACATCGTGATCGAGGCGATTTCCGAGCGCATGGACTGGAAGGAAGATCTCTACCACAAGGTCGCGCCGTACCTGGGCGAGCACACCATTTTTGCCAGCAACACCTCGGGCCTGTCGATCAATAAGCTGGCCGGTGCATTCCCCGAGCAGCAGCGGCACCGCTTCTGCGGCGTGCATTTTTTCAATCCGCCGCGTTACATGCATCTGGTGGAACTGATTGCCTGCACCGGCACTGACGCCGGCATTCTCGACGACCTCGAACGTTTCCTGGTGACCACGCTGGGCAAGGGTGTGGTGCGCGCCAAGGACACGCCGAATTTCATCGCCAACCGCGTCGGCGTGTTCTCGATGCTGGCGACGCTGTACCACGCCGAACGCCTCGGCATCGGTTTCGATACCGTCGATGCGCTGACCGGCCCGCTGGTCGGCCGGCCGCGCAGCGCCACTTTCCGCACCGCCGACGTGGTTGGTCTTGATACCTTTGCCCATGTCGTGCACACCATGCGCGATACCTTGCCGGATGACCCCTGGCACAAGTATTACGGCATACCGGCATGGATGCAGAAACTCATCGACAGCGGCGCGCTCGGCCAGAAAACGCGCAAGGGCGTGTACCAGAAAATCGGTCGCGACATTCAGGTCATCGATCTGAAGACCGGCGCCTACCGCGTCTCCGACGGCAAGGCTGACGAGGCCGTGGTCGAAATCCTCAAGAACAAGAATCCCGCTGAACGCTTTGCGCAATTGCATGCCTCCAGCCATCCGCAGGCGCAGTTCATCTGGTCGATCTTCCGCGATTCCTTCCATTACTGTGCATTGCATCTGGCGTCGATTGCGCACAACGCGCGCGATCTTGATTTCGCCATCCGCTGGGGCTTTGGCTGGGATACCGGCCCGTTTGAAATCTGGCAATCTGCGGGCTGGAAACAGGTTGCGGGCTGGATCGCGGAGGACATCGCTGCCGGAAAAACCATGGTCAGCACGCCGCTGCCGGCCTGGGTCGTGGATCCGGCGCGCACGGGCGTGCACCGGCCCGATGGTTCGTTTTCACCGGAAAGCAATACCTGGCAGCCGCGTTCATCGTTATCCGTTTACAAGCGCCAGCCCTTCCCGGACAAACTGCTCGGTGAAGAGCGCCAATACGGCAGCACCATTTTCGAAACCGACGGCGTGCGCTGCTGGCATACCGGCGACGGTATCGCGATTGTCAGTTTCAAGAGCCGCATGCATGCCATCGGCGACGATGTGCTGCAGGGCGTGCAGCAGGCCATTGCCGAAGCCGAGCACAACTACATCGGACTGGTGCTGTGGCAGACCGAACCGCCGTTTTCGGTGGGCGCCAACCTGAAAAAAACCAGCGGCAGCAAGGCACCGCCTGCGCCGCCGTCGGCATTGGGCAAACTGTTCAAGAGCATGAAGCGTGAAGCCGAATCACTGGCGCTTAAGGCGGCGCGGCAGATGGGTGTTGCCGACCAGTTGATGGCCGGCAAACTCGCCGAAGTCGAGCATCTGGTCGAGCAGTTCCAGATCACCACGCAGATGTTGAAGTATTCGATGGTGCCGACCGTGGCTGCGGTCGACGGTCTGGCGCTGGGCGGCGGTTGCGAATTCGTCATGCATTGCGACCGTGCGGTGGCGACGCTGGAAAGCTATATGGGTCTGGTCGAGGCCGGCGTCGGCCTGCTGCCGGCGGGCGGCGGTTGCAAGGAATTTGCGATGCGCGCCGCAGCCGATGCCAAGGGCGGCGACATTTCGCCGTTCCTGCAGAAATATTTCAAGGTGGTGGCGATGGCCGAAGTCGGGCGCAGCGCGGAGCACTCGCGAGAGCTCGGGTTTTTGAGGGTGACGGATCGTATTGTCATGAACCGTTTTGAACTGCTTGAAATCGCCAAGGCTGAAGTCCGCGCCATGGCGGCAGCCGGTTACCGGCCGCCGATGCGCGCCAAGGCCATTCCGGCGCTGGGCCGCAGCGGTATTTCGACCATCCGCGCCTTCATGGAAAACATGCGCGCCGGCGGGCATATTTCAGAGCATGATTATCTGATTGGCACCAAGGTCGCGACAGTGATGTGCGGTGGTGACATTGAAGGCGGCAGTCTGGTCGATGAACAATGGTTCCTCGACCTCGAGCGCCAGCATTTCATGGAATTGATCGCGACAGAAAAAACGCAGGCCCGGATTGAGCAGATGTTGAAGACGGGCAAGCCGCTTAGAAACTAGTGAACGGGTGAATAGTGAACGGGTGAGCGGGTAACCCCATGATTCCCCCTCTCCCCCGCTACCGGGGGAGAGGGTCGGGGAGAGGGGGTTCACCCGTTCACCTTTCACGGATTTTGAAGAAAGGTTATCCATGGCAAAGCAAGTGCAAGACGCCTACATCGTTGCCGCCACCCGTTCCGCAGTGGGCAAGGCGCCGCGCGGCATGTATAAAAACACGCGGCCCGATGACCTGCTGGCGCATGTGCTGAAAAGCGTGGTGGCGCAGTGCCCGGGGCTGGACCTGCACGAAATCGGTGACGTGATCACCGGCTGCGCGATGCCCGAGGGCGAGCAGGGCATGAATGTCGCGCGTATCAGCCTGTTGCTGGCGGGATTTCCCGATACCGTGCCCGGCCTGACCATCAACCGCTTCTGTTCCTCCGGTGTGCAGGCTGTGGCCGATGCCGCAGCGCGGATCCGCCTGGGGGAGGCGGACGTGATGATCGCTGCCGGCACGGAGAGCATGAGCATGGTGCCGATGGGCGGCAACAAGCCGACCTTCAGTCCGGCGATATTCGAGAAAGATGAAAACTTCGCGATTGCCTACGGCATGGGCATCACCGCCGAACGCGTCGCCGAGAAATGGAAAGTCAGCCGCGAAGACCAGGATCTGTTCGCCGCCGAAAGCCACCGCCGTGCGCTGAGTGCCATCGACCGCGGTGAGTTCAAGGATGAGATCGCCGCTTTTACGATCAATGAACGCCTGCCCGACCTCGGCACACGCGAAATCAAGGTCAAAACCCGGCAGGCGCAGGATGACGAAGGCCCGCGTCGCGATACTTCCCCGGAAGGACTGGCCAAACTGAAGCCGGCCTTTGCCGTCAGGGGTAGCGTCACCGCCGGCAATAGCTCGCAGATGTCCGATGGCGCCGGCGCCGTGCTGCTGATGAGCGAGGCGGCGCTGAAACGCTACAAGCTGCAGCCGCTGGGCCGCTTCGTCGGTTATGCGGTGGCGGGTGTACCGCCGGATGTGATGGGCATCGGCCCGGTGAAGGCGATCCCGAAAGTGCTGCAGCAGACCGGCCTCACGCAGGATGCGCTGGACTGGATTGAGTTGAATGAAGCCTTTGCCGCGCAGGCGCTGGCGGTGATCCGCGAACTCAAATTGGATATGGCCAAGGTCAATCCGCTGGGTGGTGCGATTGCGCTGGGCCATCCCTTGGGTGCAACGGGCGCGATCCGTGTCGCGACTCTGCTCCACGGTCTGCGCCGCCGCAAACAGAAATACGGCATGGTCACCATGTGTATCGGCACTGGCATGGGTGCCGCGGGCGTATTCGAAGCGCTTTAATCGGCTACTGGCCCAGCCATGAACGGCAGTGGAAGCTTTTTCAAGCCGGGGGTCATGGCAGCACTGGGCGCGGCCCTGCTGTTCGGTGCGGGCACGCCGCTCGCGAAATCACTGCTGGATGCCGTCAGTCCCTGGCTGCTCGCCGGTTTGCTGTATCTCGGATCGGGGCTGGGGCTGGCCTTGTATCGTTGTCTGATTCAAGCGCCGGCAGTACGCATTTCCCGGCCCGAGGCCGCCTGGTTCTCCGGCGCCATCCTTGCCGGGGGCATCGTCGCCCCTGTATTGCTGATGGTCGGACTGACCGGCATGCCGGCCTCCGGCGCCTCGCTGCTGTTGAATGCGGAAGGCGTGTTCACGGCATTGCTGGCGTGGTTCGTATTCAGGGAAAACTGCGACCGGCGCATCGTCCTCGGCATGGCGGCCATCGTGGCCGGTGCGGTGGTGCTGAGCTGGCCGGGCGCGGCGGAATTCGCCGGACTGTGGCCGACGCTGGCGGTGCTGGGGGCTTGTCTCGCCTGGGGCATCGACAACAACCTGACCCGCAAGATCGCGCTGACGGATGCCGCGTGGATCGCCTCGGTGAAAGGGCTGGTATCCGGCACCGTCAATCTGACGCTGGCTTTCATGCTGGGCGCTGTGCTGCCGGCACCGCTGAATCTTGCTGGTGCGATGACAGTGGGTTTGTTTGCCTATGGCGTGAGCCTGGTGTTGTTCGTGATCGGTTTGCGCCACCTGGGCACTGCGCGCACCGGGGCTTATTTTTCGATCGCGCCATTTTTCGGTGCCGTGCTGGCCGTACTGATGGGCGAGCCGGTGACGCTGCCGCTGCTCGTTGCCGGCAGCCTGATGGCTCTGGGTGTCGGGTTGCATTTGACCGAACGTCATGAACACGAACATGTTCATCAAGGCATGGTGCATGAGCATGAACACGTGCATGACGAACACCACCAGCACGAGCATGACATTCCGGTGGCGCCCGGCACCAGCCATCGTCATCTGCACACGCATCAGGCGCTGACACACAAACATCCGCACTTTCCCGATACACATCATCAGCACAGCCATTGAGAGCCGGCAGCTGATATGACGGAGGAGCCATGAAAAAATATCAATTTAAACAATGGCTTACTGTGTTTTTATTGGCACTGTTGGCGCTGCTGCCGCTGACTGCGCCAGCCGCCGAATTCGAGGGCGTCAAGCTGCCGGACAGTGCGCGCATCAGCGACGGCGGCACTGATCTGGTGTTGAACGGCGTCGGGCTGCGCGCCCGCTTCATGTTCCGGGTTTATGTCGGTGCGCTGTATCTGCCGAAAAAAACCACCTCAGCCACCGCCGCCATCAATGATGCCGGCGCCAAACGCGTCGCGCTGCACATGCTGCGCGAATTGCCCGCCGATCAGTTCGTCGAGGCACTGGAAGACGGGTTGAAGAACAACAATGCGGCTGAAGAATTGACGAAGCTTGAGGCACAGGTGAAACAGCTGCGCGCCATGTTTGAAGCCGTCAAAGTCGCGAGGATCGGTGATGTGATCCTGATCGACATGCTGCCCGGCACCGGTACCCGGATCACCATCAACGGCGACGTCAAAACCACGATCGCCGGTGCGGATTTCAGCCGCGCGCTGCTGCGCATCTGGCTGGGCGACAAGCCCGCCGACGGCAACCTGAAGAAGGGCATGCTCGGCGGTTGAGGCGGGTCAGGAAACCTGGACGGTGATGGGGCCGGGCCGGGCAACGCCAAAGCCCTGCACATAATCGACACCGAGTTCGCGCAGCTTGTCGAGGGTTTCCTTGCTCTCAACGAATTCGGCGATGGTCTGCATGCCGATTTTCTGGCACACGTTGATCATCGCTTTCAGCTTGGCCATGTCGTCCGGCGTCTTGAACATGTTCTGGATGATGACGCCGTCGATTTTGATGAAATCGACCGCCAGGCCCTTGAGATGGGCGAACGACACCTTGACGCTGCCGAAGGCGTCGATGGTGAAACGGCAACCCACCGGTTTGAGCGCGGTGATGAAATTACGTACGGCATCGTGGTTGTTGATGGCTTCGATTTCACCGATTTCGAAACACAGCGAACGCGCAGGGAAGCCAGGCCGCCGTAATTCCTGGCGCGCGAATTTGGCAAATTCGGGATTGCCCAGCGTGGTTTCGGACAGGTTCACGCAGAACAGCGGCACATGCCAGCCCGGTTGCGTTTTCTGCTTTTCGATGCACCAGCTGATCAGGTTGTGTACCACCCAGCGATCGATTTCTTCCAGCATGCCGTATTGTTCGGCGATCGGAATAAAGCCGCCCGGCGGCAGCAGGTTGTCTTCTTCCTCGCGCAGACGCAGCAGGACTTCGTAGACCACCGGATCGGAGGCGCCGTTTTTGAGGGCGAGGATTTGCTGCGTGAACAGCAGAAAGTGGTTTTCGGCCAGCGCCCGTACCAGCTTGCTGCGCGGATCGTCCCAGCCCATCAGCTGACCAGTGATCGAGTTCAGATACAGCGCTTCGCCGCTTTCGTTAGGTATGGCGGTTTCACCCTGTACTTCAACCGGGGCAGTATCCACCTCGGGCATTGGCGCTGGTGCGACGACGGGTTCGGCCGTGGTGCGCACCAGCATGATGTAGAAGCCGATCGGTTGTTCACCTTCCGGCGCGTAGGGCACATGCCGCACCCGGAAGTGATCTGCAGCGCTGAGTTTTCCCGGCCAGGTGATTTCGTAATCCACAATCTTGCCGGCCAGTGTCGGTTCGAAATACGGCAGCATCAGGCGGTGCGTCGCCCGTATGAAGTCTTGCAGCAGCTGGCCGTCGATTTTGTCGGCGGGTTTGCCGCTCAAGTCGCGCGCCGCCTTGTTGTGATAACGGCAGCGCAGGTCGCGGTCGACATAAAACACGGGAATCGGCAATGTGTCGCAGACCAGGCGCAGCCGCGTTTCCGCCATGCGCTGGCTATCCCCGGTAGTGCGGTTGCGGGTGATTTCCTGCCCCAGTTGTTCGCGGGCGCGCTCGAGTTGTCGGGTGCGCCGCAGGATCAGCCATTCGGCCTTGGATGCCTGGCTGGCCATCGCCAGTACCGCAGCGAACAGGATGCCGCCGAGGAATGCCAGCCACTGCAAGTCAAAAATCGTGAACTGGATGGTGACGATCAGCAGCCCGCCAAGCGTCAGCGTCAAAATCAGGGACAGGACGGTCTTCACCGTGCGGCGGCGCAGGAAAGCCAGGAATTTTTCAGAAGAACGCATGTGGCCTTATTTTTCCGGAGCGCCGCATATCCGGCGCTCCTGTGTATTGCCGTTACATGTTCGGGTAATTCGGACCGCCGCCGCCCTCCGGTGTGACCCAGACGATGTTCTGTGTCGGGTCCTTGATGTCACAGGTTTTGCAGTGCACGCAGTTCTGCGCGTTGATCTGCAGGCGCGGATTTGCTCCATTGTCGTCGCGCACGATTTCGTAAACGCCCGCCGGGCAGTAACGCTGTTCCGGGGCGTCGTAGAGTTCGAGATTGACATTAACCGGCACCGTAGCATCTTTCAGCGTCAGGTGCACCGGCTGATCTTCATTGTGATTGGTGTTGGAAATGAACACCGAAGACATGCGGTCAAAGGTGATCACGCCGTCGGGTTTCGGGTAGTCGATCGGCGTGCATTCGGTCTTGAGTTTCAGCGTTTCGTGGTCGGCGTGGTCGTGGCGCAGTGTCCAGGGTGCCTTGCCGCGGAACAAGACCTGGTCGATACCCACCATCAGCGTGCCGGTGTAGAGACCCTTGCTCATCCAAGGCTTGAAGTTGCGCGCCTTGTGCAGTTCTTCATGCAGCCAGCTCGATTTGAAGGCTTCGGGATAAGCGGTGAGTTCTGGCGCCGGGGTTTCCGCAGCCAGCGCGTCGAATGCGGCTTCTGCGGCGAGCATGCCGGATTTGATCGCGGCATGGCTGCCCTTGATGCGCGAGGCATTGAGGAAACCCGCGTCGTCGCCGATCAGGCAGCCGCCGGGGAACACCAGCTTGGGCAGTGATTGCAGGCCGCCGGCGGAGATCGCCCGTGCGCCGTAGGCAATGCGCTTGCCGCCTTCGAGGAAGGTTTTGATGGCGGGGTGGGTCTTGTAGCGCTGGAATTCTTCGTAGGGGTTCAGGTAGGGATTGGTGTATCCAAGGCCGACGACAAAACCGATGGCGACCAGGTTGTCTTCGAGGTGGTAAAAAAACGAGCCGCCGTAGGTGTCGCTTTGCAGCGGCCAGCCGGCAGTGTGGATCACCAGGCCGGACTGGTGTTTTTCCGGTTTGATTTCCCACAGCTCTTTCAGGCCGATGCCGTAGACCTGCGGATCGACGCCGTCGCGCAGTTTGAATTTTTCCTGAAGCTGTTTGCCGAGATTGCCGCGGCAGCCTTCAGCAAAGAAGGTGTATTTGGCATGCAGCTCCATGCCTTGCTGGTAGGCATCCGTGAGTTTGCCATCGCGGCCGACGCCCATGTCGCCGGTGGCCACACCTTTGACACGACCGCTGTCGTCAAACAATACTTCCGCGGCGGCAAAGCCGGGGAATATCTCCACGCCCAGCGCTTCCGCCTGGCTGCCCAGCCAGCGCGTGACGTTGGCGAGGCTGACCACATAGTTGCCGTGGTTCTGGAAACAGTCCGGCAGCAGTGAACTTGGAACCTTGAGGGCACCGGTTTCAGTGAGGAACATGAAGCGGTCTTCGGTGACCGGTGCATTCAGCGGCGCGTCTTTTTCCTTCCAGTCCGGGATCAGTTCATTCAGTGCGCGCGGATCCATCACCGCGCCGGAGAGGATATGCGCGCCGACCTCGGAACCTTTTTCCAGCACGCAGACACTGACTTCACGGTTTTTTTCTGCTGCGAGCTGTTTCAGGCGGATCGCTGCGCCGAGACCGGCAGGACCTGCGCCGACGATGACGACGTCGTACTCCATGGCTTCGCGCTCAGACACGATCAACTCCAGTTAATTTTGCCGTCAATTATAACGCCCGCGAACGGGTAACCCGCCCGGGAGGTAGCCCGGATGGAGGCCGCAGGCCGTAATCCGGGTCCGCCCCCCAAGCGCGGGTGGCCCGGATAAGGCCGTAGGCCGCTATCCGGGGCCGCGAAGCGGCCGGGGAGCTACGCTCTAGCGATCAGGCCCGCAGCCATGAGCCCGCTGCGCACCGCAGCTTCCAGCGTGGCCGGATAATCCCCGGCGACGTAATCCCCGGCGAGAAAAAAGTTTTTGCAGTCAGTGGCTGTCGTGGGGCGGGCGAGGTCCGGCGTGCAACTGAAGGTCGCGCGTTTTTCCGCAATGACGCGATGCCATTTCAGTGCTGGCAAAGGCCCGAACTGCGCGGCGATGTCGGTGCAGATACGCTGCGCCAGCGCATCCTGTGACTCACTGACATGTTCATCGGACGCGCTGATCACTGCGCCGATCAGGCCGCGCTGGCCGCAGATGCGCTCACGGTCGAACAGCCATTGCGCAGGACTGTCGCTGATGCCGATCATCGGCGCTGGTAGTGTCACGCTGTCGGCGAACTGCAGCCAGATCGAATGAATCGGTTCGTACTGCAGGGCTTCGATCTGCTGTCGCGCATCAGTGAGCGCGGGAATATCAGCCAGCAGATCTGCCGCGCGATGTGGCGCGACGGCGCAGATGATCCGGTCAAAATGGCGCGTCGCGCCGTGTACGCTGACGCCGAAGCCATCGCCGTCCTGCATTACTTGATCTACCGCAGCGCCAAGTTCGACATGACCGCCACGGGCGCGTACATAATCGGCTGCCGGTTTCGGAAACAAGGTGGTGAGGTCGGTGCGGGCGAGCAGCAGGTCACTCGCTGCGCGGCCCGCGCCCAGACTGTCGCGCAACACGTTCAGGAACACCTGCGCCGAAGCGCGCTCAGCGGGCGTGTTGAGTGCCGCGATACACAGCGGTAACCATAAATACTCAATTAAATCAATGGTTTGTAGATTTTCTGTGAGCAAGGCGACGACAGTGCAGTCTTGCTCAAGGCGATAGTCGCGCGCCTTCATCGCCTGCATGAAACCCGCCGCGGCACGTTTATCGGCGAGCGTCAGTCCCTGTGCGGTCAGCAATCCAAAGGCAACATGCAGCGGTGCCGGCAGCTTAGGCGCACGCAAACGAAAACGTTTGTGGATCTGCAGATCCAGTGGCGTGCGCAGGAAATGCTCCCGCCCCGGCGCGACCTGTTCGATCAGGCGCAGTGTTTCGGAATAGGCGCCGATGAGAATGTGCAGGCCGTTGTCGAGCGCGGTGTCGTTGATGGTCACGCGCCGCGCGCGACCGCCGGGCACGGGTGCGGCTTCAAACACCGTGACCGGGATATCGCGGCCAGCCAGCGTCACGGCCGCAGCCATGCCGGCGTAGCCGCCGCCGATGATGGCGACTGAGGGTTTTGTGGTGATGGGCATGAACCCGCGGCTCTGACCGAGCGCGAATTTAAACTCCCTCTCCCGCCCTGGGGCGGGAGAGGGTTGGGGAGAGGGTAGGGGGCATTCGCAACCCCTCACCCCAACCCTGCTTCGCTTCAAATGTGCCCTTGTCTCCCCGCAAGCGGGGCGAGGGGACTTTAAGTGTGGGGTAGCTCAAGCCGCGCGCTTCGCAGCGACTGTTTTACCCGCCCACACTTTCGAAGGCACCATCACGCTGCCTTCGAATACGCGGCGCGCAGTGCGGATCAGCGCAGCACGACGCAGTTCTTCCTTGCCATTGCTTAAATCGGCATCGAGGTCGATCACGATCATGCCCGAAGGATGTTCGATTTTCACCAAGCCCTGCGGTGCGGGTTGAAGCGGCGCGATCTGAGCTGCCAGCGTACCGGCAATGGCGCAGCTTGATGCAATACACACCGTGCCGGTGACCGGATGTGTCTTGTGGCAGGTCTCGGGTACGAAATAACGCGAGCTGATGGTGCCACCATGCCGCGGCTTGGCGAGCAGGGCGATTTTCGGCACCACGCTTTTCGATACATCGCCCATGCCCATCAGCACACCGGCCTTGCGGCGGATGCCTTCAATGCGTTCCATCAGTGCGCGGTCCGAGTCCAGTTCGACGGCGGTTTCGTAACCGGTCTTGCCCAAGTCAGTGGCACGCATCATCACCAGCGGCATCGCGATATCAACGCAACTCACCTCAACACCGTCGATGACGTCCAGCGGTTTTCCTGTGGGCAGCATTTTTTTGGTGACCGAGCCGATGGCTTCGCTGAAATTGATGCCCACCGGCGCTGCAGTGCCCGGCACGCCGTCAATCGCCGCCTCGCCTTCGTACTGCACCTGGCGACCGGGGGTTTGCACGATGGCCTCGACCAGTGCACCGGTGTTGACGCTGTAAATGCGCACCCGCGTTTCGCCGTCCTGCGCCGGCACCAGCCCGGTGTCGATGGCAAAGGGGCCGACGGCGACCAGCATGTTGCCGCAGGTGGGTTTGGTGTCGACGAATTTTTCGTGGATCTGCACCTGTGCGAAAAAATAGTCGATGTCGGCGTCGGGGCGTTTCGATTTGCTGATCACCGCGACTTTGCTCGTGACCGAATGCGAACCGCCGATGCCGTCGATCTGGATTTCGTGCGGGGAGCCCATGATGGCGAGCAGGACTTCGTCTCTGGTGGCGGGGTCGCTGGGCAGGTCGTCGAGGAGCAGGAAGGGGCCTCTGGAGGTGCCGCCGCGCATGATTACGCAGGGGATTTTGGTTTGCATTTCTTTGCTCCTCGCCGCGCCGGCGGCGGTACTGGCGAATGAAGTGGCAATTATAGATGCGGAGGGGGTTGTAGGGCGGATGAGCCGCGTAGCGGCGTTATCCGCCGGTCCGCCGTAGATATGCGCGACATCGTCGCGCCTCAATTAACCAAGCTTTGCATTCGGCGGAATGCGCTGCGCTTATTCCGCCCTACGCGGGCTGCGCATCCATGGTCATCTGTTCCTGTTTGCAGTCGCCTTGGGTCTGCGCCGGGGTTTCGTTGCGCGCCGCCATTTCCTTGGTGATGCAGACGCGGACGGCCATGCCGCCGGCTGCTGCGCCGGGCGCCATGTTGACGCCTTGCTGCGCCATCATTTTTTCCATCTGCTTGCGCTGTTCCGGCGACATCGAGGCCATCTGTTTCTGCATCTGCTCCATCGCAGCAGCCATTTTTGCGCCGGATTCACCGCTGCCGCCCATCTTGTTGGTGATTTCCCACAGGCCGGGTTTCATGGTCTGAGCCGCGGCCGGTGTTGCGATCAGGCCGAAGCAAACGATGCCGGCAAGGCTGATGCCCAGGTATTGGCTGAATGGCAATTTACGCATGGTGTTCTCCCTCGGTGATTAGTGATTGGTCGCAGGCTCTCGGGAGCCCGGTGCAGGTTTGCCGTTCCACGGCTCAATGCGGCGGATGGCTGCGCCTGCCGCGTCTTCTGCGCGCTGGATATCGTATTGCCGTTGCAGATTCATCCAGACTTCTGCCGAGGTGCCGAAAAACCGTGCAAGGCGCAGTGCGGTATCAGCGCTGATGCTGCGCTGTTCGCGAACGATTTCGTTGACGCGTGCCGGGGTAACTTCCAGTGCGCGGGCGAGTGCATTGCTCGACAGCCCCAGCGGATTCATGAATTCCTCCCGCAGTACTTCGCCGGGGTGAATCGGGTTCAATTTTTTGCTCATGACTAAAACCTCTCAGTGGTAATCCACAATCGCTACATCCTGCGGCCCCGTTGCGGTCCAGACAAAACAAATGCGGAACTGGTCGCTGATCCGAATGCTGTGCTGCCCGGCGCGTTTGCCCCTGAGGGCTTCCAGCCGGTTGCCGGGTGGTAAGCGCAGATCCTGCAGTTCATGTGCTGCGGCGAGATAACTCAATTTGCGGCGGGCGGCGGGCTCGAAGTTCACGAACCGCGGAACCCGTTTGCGATTGAACAGGCTTTCGGTGTCAGCGCATTTGAAAGACCGGATCATCGGAGCAGGCTATATCGCGACTCGATACAAGTCAAGTGGCCCACATGCACCTGCGCGGATTCCGCTGTATTCTCCCGGTCATTCTTGTCACCATTCACCATCAAGCTGCTTCAGACGCAGCAATCACTTCCACGCATCCCAAGGAGAGGCTCATGGCCCAGGCTGTCGCCATCGCTGTTCAGCAGAACGTTCCCGAACTGAACTACCGCGTTGTACCCGACATTTTTCAGTTGCCGGAGGGTGTGAACTTCGGACCTTGTTCGGCCGTGGCGGTACGGGCCAATGGCAACATCCTCGTCTTTACCCGCAGCGAACATGCGCTGATGGAATTCAACCCGCAGGGCATGTACCTGCGTTCGCTCGGCCGTGGCGTGTTCGATAATCCGCACGGCCTCAGGCTCGATGCGCAGGGCAATATCTGGGTCACCGATACCGTTGCGCACATTGTCGTGAAGATGACCGCCGAAGGCCGCATCCAGATGGTACTGGGCGTGAAAGGTCGAGCAACAGACTGGCATCAGGCCGGGCATCTGCGCTGCTTCAACGAACCCAACGACATTGCTTTCGGACCGAAGGGCGAGGTTTACGTGACGCAAGGCCACGGCAAGGGCGAATCGCGCGTCATCAAGTTTGATGCCGACGGCAATTTCCTCACGACCTGGGGCGGCGAAGGCAAGGGGCCGGGCGAGTTCAACCAGCCGCATGCGGTGATTACCGACAGCAAGGGCCTGGTGTACATCGCCGACCGTTCCAACCAGCGTCTGCAGGTGTTCGATGCCGACGGAAAGTTTTTGCGTGAGAAATCACATCCGGGCACACCCTGCGGCCTGTGCATGATGAGTGACCAGAAACACATCATGATGGCGCATGGTCATGCCGGCCGCATCATGAAGCTCGACATGGATCTGAATCTGCTGGCGGCGACAGGTGGCCAGGGCAAGGGCCCGAATCGTTACGGCGAAGCGCATTACCTCGCGCTCGATGCGCAGGACAATATCTACGTAGCGGATTCGCTGAACTGGAATGTGCAGAAACTGGTCAAGACTTAGATTATAAATAAGTATTTGATTTTATTGGTATTTATTAAAATCAGGGCCGCCGCATTGCTGCGGCCCTGATTGCTGCAGCGAAGCTCAGCGGCCAAAAAATTTCTTCACTGTATCGTCGGCCACCTGCTGCAGGAAGGCGGCGTCTTCCTTGCTTACTTTGCCGTAATAGTCGTAGGTATTGCCGACCGGCGACTTCCCGTAGAGGCTGGCATAGACCGTGCTGGCCGCGAGATAGACGCCGAGCTCCGTGGGATGGCTGCCGTCGTAGTCCTGGTGCAATTTGATCTCGGGCCGACGGCGGTAGGCTTCCTCGAAGGCCAGTCCCGCCGGGATTACCAGCGCGCCGATCTCGTTGCCTATGCTGACATACATCTCCTCGGTCTTGCGCATCATCTCGGGGCTCGCCCGTTTGCTCGGCTTCACATGCGCCTGGGTCATGTACAACGCAGTCGTAGCGCCGCGTTTTTTGATCACCTCGTTGAACTCGATCACCGTCCGGCGAAAATTCGCGCGTTTCTCATCAGACAGCGCATCAGTGCTCTCGCTGGCCAGAATCACCACCTCCCACGGCTCCTTGACCCCCAGCTTGCCCGGCTCGGTCAGTGACTCAATGCTGTGGTGGGCGAGTGGTGAGCTGGCGATGGTGGCCGCCTTGTATTGGAATGGCTTGGCCCAGACGGGATCGGCGGCCAGTGCGATGCGCCGCGTGTAGAAATGCACGCTGCCGCTGTAGTAAAAATAACTGTTGCCGACGAACAGTACCCGCTTGGGGGTGTCGACCTGCGGCGCCTTGATGGCCGGGTCGGCGGCCTGGGTAACAGCAGCGAGCAGGAATGCAGTCAGAAACAGCAACGACTTCGCGGCGGGTATTATGCGGTGCTGCATGGTGTCGCTCCTCTTTTTATGGTGATTGGCGGATTGCCGTATTCAGTGGTCGCCGGTGATAGGCGCTGCCGCAGTTCTCCTGCGGCGACCCGGGCCGAGGCGGCCATTTCCCTCGCCATGATCGCGCTGCGGCCGGTGTAGTTGGCTGGATCCAGCGCGGCGCGCAATGCCGGCTCACCGACGGTGTTGCGTACCTGGTCGTCTTTGAGCAGCAGGTCTGTCAGTGAGGCGCCGCTGGCTGAAGCTTCCGCGATGGCGTGGTGCAATACATCATGCGCATGGCTGCGGCCGATCGCCGGAGCGAGAACCATCATCAGGTTTTCAGCAGCGATGAACGGCCCGGAAATTTCCAGGTTCTGCCGCATGCGTTCCGGCACGAGGCGAATGCAGTCGAGCAAGGCGTTGATTTCCTCGATCAGTTCGTAGGCCATCGGGCAGATGCTGTCCATCAGGCCGTAAAGCATCTGGTTGTTGGCGACGTCGCCTTCGTGGGTGGGCTGCATGGCTTCCAGCGCCAGCGGCACCTGGCTGCGCAGCCGTGCAGCGACGGCAATCACCTGTACGGCCACCTTGGAGTTGACCTTGTGCGGCATCGTGCTGGAGCCGACAACTTCATCGCCGAGGTCTTCGTACACCTCACTGATTTCGTCAGACATCAGGATATAAAACTCGCGGGCGATTTTCGAACAGCTGGCGCTGAACAGGGCCAGCAGCAGTACGTACTCGGCGACATGATCGGTGCCGGCCCGGGTGGGCACGGTCATCGGCTGCAGGCCCAGCCGCTGTGACAGCCGGCGGTTGATTTCGGGGCCGTGCTCGCCAAAGGCATGCATGGCGCCGATTGCGCCGCCCCACAGCGAAAGAAAGACGCGCGGTTCGGCGCCGGTCAAGCGGTCGCGATGGCGCAGAAGTTCCTCAATCCAGCCGGCAATCTTGAGGCCGAAGGTGATCGGCAGTGCATGCCGGTGATTGGTGCGTCCGGCAGTGAGCATGTCCGCGCTGCAGTCGGCGAGGGTTGCGAGTTTATCGAGCAGGTCGCCGAGGCGAACCATGAACGCGTCATGGGCGCGGCGCATCAACAGCGTGCGCCCGGTCTGCAGTACGTTCTGGGTGGTGGCGCCCCAGTGCACGTAACCGCCGGCGTCGCCCGTGCAGGCCTTGCCGAGTGCGCGTGCGAGCGAGAGGATGGGCGCGCGTGTTCGCGCCATGTCGGCGGCGAGCGCGCTTTCATCGATCGCGTCGAAATTGGCCTTGTGCCTGATTTCCAGCGCAGCAGCCCCGGGAATGATGCCGAGACCGGCCTGGACTTCGGCCAGCGCGGCTTCGACATCGAGCCATGACTGCCAGAGGCTGCGCCGCGTGAACAGCGCCCTGATTTCGGCAATGCCGGGCCGGCCGGTGACGGTATCCATCAGGAGTGAATCACATTCGAATGTTGGTGCGACGGACAATGACATTGCGGCGCCGATCACGGCTGCACGGCGTCAGCAGCCGCAGGGCTGCCGTTATTTGACTTTTGCGTCTGAGCGTTTGACCACGTCAGCCCATTTGGCGGTATCAATGCGAATCAGTTCAGCGAATTGTTCGGGTGTACCTGCGATGGGGGTGGATCCGAGTGGGGCGTAGCGTTCGTTCACGGTTTGTGATTTCGCGGCTTTTTGCATTTCGGCATTGAGACGGGTGACGATGGCTTTGGGCACGCCGGCCGGTGCGATGATGCCGCCCCAGGTTGTGACTTCATATCCGGGCACGCCGGAATCGGCGACGGTCGGCAGGTCGGGGAAGGCCGCCACCCGCTGCAGGCCGGTCACGGCGAGGCCACGCAGTTTTCCGGATTTGATGTGCGGCGATACGCCGTTGATCGGATCGAAAATGAGCTGCACGTTGCCGGTGATCACATCGAGCGCGGCCTGCGCACCGCCCTTGTAGGGGATGTGCAGAATGCGGGTGTTGGTCTTGATCTTGAAATACTCGCCAGCGAGATAACCGATGGTGCCGGTACCGGCAGAAGCGTTGCTCAGTTCACCCGGTTTTGATTTTGCGAGATTGACCAGATCCTTCACGTTCTTGACGGGCAGCGTCACCGAGCAGGCCAGCATCAGCGGCGCCTGCACGCCCTGAGAAATGGGCTGGAAGTCTTTGGCAACGTTGTACGGCAGGTTCGGAGTGACACTGACATTGATCGACAGCGGGCCGGCGCCGGCATAACCAATGGTGTAACCGTCTGGTTTGGCCTGGGCAATCAGCTGCATGCCGATCGCGCCGCCGGCTCCGGGACGGTTGTCCGCGACGACCTGCTGACTGAGTTGTTTGGCAAGTTCTGCAGCGTAGATGCGTGCCGAGATGTCGGTTGCACTGCCGGAAGCAAACGGTACTATTAGACGGATGAGGCGATCGGGATATTCCGCAGCCGCTGGAACAGTGAATGCGCTGGCGCAGGCCAGTGTGATGACAATGCAAGTGGATTGAATGGCTGGGCGTGACATGTCCGGTTCCTCCGAAAGTATTGTTCAAGGCCGGCTCTGGTAACGCGCTGTGGCCGGCTGCTGATTCAGTTTAACCAAGCTAATTGTTCAGCAAATTAGAATTAGTTGATAATAAGTTCAGTATTTCGCAACAGTATAAAAATAACTGTTAATAATCAATTAATTAAACGATACCCAACGTTTCATGGTGAACATCCGGGCCCTGCGCCTGTTCCGGCTGGTCGTATCCACAGGTTCACTGACAGCCGCGGCGGAGAAGATGAGTCTCAGCGCGCCTGCGGCAAGCCGCTTGATCACGATACTCGAAGCGGAAACCAGGCTGCAGTTGTTCAACCGTACACGCCGCCGCCTGACGCTGACCCGGCAGGGTGAAATTTTTTACCAGGAAGCCGAACACATACTGGCGGGGTTCGACGAGATTCCGCGCATCGTTGCCGATATCCGTTCGCGCTCGCAGGGGCAGCTGCGGCTGATCACCGCACCACGGATCGGCCAGGGGCTGGTGTCACCGGCGCTGGCCTTGTTCCGGCAGGCGCACCCAGGGATACGCGTCACGGTGGACATGCAGTCGCGCTTCGGCATTGAAAGCAGTCTGGGTACGCGACTGTACGACCTCGGTATTATTTCTCTGCCGGTGTCGCACCCGCTGGTGGAACTTGATAACCGGCCATTGTTTCGGGTGCGGGTCGAGGCGATGCTGCCGGAAAAACACCGGCTTGCCGGAAAGATTTCTGTTACTGCGCAGGATCTCGCGTCGGAGTCGCTGCTGGGATTGTGGCCGGGCCAGCGCTGGCGTCAGCAAGTGGATGATTTTTTTGGTTCAGACGGGGTACGTCCGCAGTATGCGGTTGAAACCCGGTCATCGCTGATGGCCTGTCAACTGGTGCGCGACGGAGTTGGTGTCGCCATACTCGACCGGATCTGTGCGCAGGCGATTGATCTGCGTGGCATCGTCATGCGGCCTCTGGAGCCCGAACGCTGGATACTGTTCGGCTATGTTTATCAGGCACGGCAGCCGCTGGGCCCCAACGCCCTGGCCTTTCTCGATTGCCTGCGCCGTGTGCTCGAGCAGTTTCGCGCGGCCCATCCCGAGAACGCGGCTTCGGTGGTATTGGCAGCACCCGATGCGTCGGTGTAGCACGGATTACAATCCGTGTTGATGACCAATTTCCCGGGTAATTTTGACTATGTGATCATCGGTGCGGGCAGCGCCGGCTGCCTGCTGGCGAACCGGCTGTCCGCTGACCCGGATGTCAGTGTGTTGCTGCTGGAGGCAGGCGGACGCGACAACTGGCACTGGATACACATACCGGTCGGTTATCTCTACTGCATCGGCAATCCGCGCACCGACTGGTGTTACCAGACAGTCCCCGAAGCGGGACTCAATGGCCGCGCCATCAACTATCCGCGCGGCCGCGTGCTCGGCGGTTCATCGTCGATCAATGCCATGCTCTATTTGCGTGGTCAGGCCCGCGATTACGATGCCTGGGCACAAATGACCGGCGACAGCCGCTGGTCGTGGCAGAACGTGTTGCCCGCATTCATGGACATCGAAGACCACTGGCGCGGTGCCGATGAAAAACACGGCGCGGGTGGTGAGCTGCGCATCGAGACGCCGCGCGTGCAGTGGGACATCATTGATGCTTTCCGTAATGCCGCCATCGAATCCGGCATTCCAGCGACGGAGGATTTCAACCGCGGTGACAACTTCGGTGTGTCGCGGTTTGAAGTCACGCAGAAAAAAGGCCTGCGCTGGAGCGCGGCAAAAGCATTCCTGCGGCCGGTGATGAATCGCCCCAATCTGAAAGTCGTCACTGGTGCGCTGGTGAAAAAACTGCGGTTCGAAGGCAGGCAGGTGCGTGGTGTCGAATTTTTTCAGGGCAATAAAGCCGTGTTTGCCGCCGCGCGGCGCGAAACCATACTATCGGCCGGCGCCATCGGCAGTCCGCAGATACTGCAACTGTCGGGCATCGGGCCCGGCGCCTTGTTGCAGCAGTTGGGCATCCCGCTGGTGCACGAACTGCCGGTGGGCGACAACCTGCAGGATCACCTGCAATTACGTCTGGCGTTTCGCATCCAGAACGCGCTGACGCTGAACACCATGCTTGATTCGTGGTGGGCAAAAACCAAAATGGCGATGGAGTATGCGTTTAAACGCAGCGGGCCGCTGAGCATGCCGCCGTCGCAGCTCGGCGCGTTCGCCAGATCTGATCCGGCACAGGTCACGGCCAATCTCGAATATCACATCCAGCCGATTTCGCTGGACCGTTTCGGCGCGCCACCGCATCCGTTCCCGGCGTTCACTGCCAGTGTCTGCAACCTGCGGCCGAGCTCGCGCGGCTCGGTGCGCATTACCTCTGGTGATCCGCGCGCGCATCCAGCGATTGCGCCGAATTACCTGGCCACGGTGGAAGACCGCAAAGTTGCGGCAGAAGCGATTCGCCTGACTCGCCGCATTGTCAATGATTCCGCCGCGCTGAAACCCCATGCGCCGGAGGAATTCATGCCGGGGCCGCAGTACCAGACCGAAGATGAACTGGTGCAGGCGGCAGGGCAGATCGGCACCACGATTTTCCATCCAGTCGGTACCTGCAAAATGGGGCGGGCGGATGATGTGTCGGCGGTGGTCGATCCGCAACTGCGGGTGCGCGGCATCAGCGGACTGCGGGTGATCGACGCGTCGGTGATGCCGCATATCACATCGGGCAACACCAACGCGCCGACGCTGATGATCGCGGAACGCGGCAGTCGTATGGTGCGGGCTTCATGACGTGATGCCGGCGAAACATGATGCCGGCGAAAGCCAGCATCCAGTGGAATGTCGTTCTGTGTGAGTATGGTTGCCGGACTCCGGCTTGCCCTCCAAGAGGACTTCCTTCGGGGCGCGCCGGGGTGACGAATTGGTTTTAATAATTTGATAATGGCTGTTTAATGGTCATTCAAGGAGGAGCACCATGAAGGCGATTCAAAAAACCGTAGTTCTGACCATAGCCGCTGCACTGGCCGTATCCGGCGGCATGGCCCATGCCCAAAGCGCCTGGAAACCCGAGCGCAACATCGAACTCATCGTCGGCTCCAGCCCCGGCACCGGCACTGACCGCACGGCGCGTTTGATGCAGAAAATCTGGCAGGAACAGAAAGCCCTGCCGGTGCCGACCGTCGTGATCAACAAGCCCGGTGCCGGCGGCGCGGTGGCCTGGGCCTATATGGTGCCGAAAGCAGGTGACGCGCACTTTCTGCAAGTCACCTCATACAACATTGTCACCAACCACATCAGCGGGCGCAGCGCGCTGAACCATACTGATTTCACGCCACTGTCGCTGCTGATCAGCGAATACATCGGTTTTGCGGTGAAGGCCGATTCACCATACAAAACCCTCGCTGACTTGGCCAAAGCACTGCGCGAAAACCCGGAGTCGGTGCCCATCGGCACTTCCAGCGTTGCCGGTGGTGCGAACCATATTGCGGCGGCCCTGCTGGCCAAGGCTGCGGGTGCAGACTTGAAAAAGCTGAAAGTGGTGATCTACCCTGGTGGTGGCGAGGCACTCGCGGCCACCCTCGGTGGTCACGTCGCCCTGTGGGTCAATTCAGCCTCATCCATTGCTTCGCCGTATGCGGCCGGCACGATACGGCCGCTGGCGATAGCGGCTCCGCAGCGTTTGCCCGGCGCGCTGGCCAATCTGCCGACGGCGAAGGAAGCGGGGCTGAATGTGGTGGCCGACAACTGGCGGCTGGTGATTGCGCCCAAGGGCCTCAGCGCGGCGCAGGTTACCTATTGGGACAATGCTTTCAAAACGCTGACCCAGAGCAAGGACTGGAACGACGACCTTGCCGCTGCACAGATGACGAACAGCTATCGCAACAGCGCTGACACCACGCGCTATATCAATGAAGAATACGGTGATATCAAGGCTATCCTGACCGAACTGGGATTGGCGAAACCGCCTATGAAGTAAGCGTTTGATTCAGATCAAGCCGGCGCGGGCTCGAACGCGCGTTTTGTGATTGCCAAACAAGTAGCCTGCGTGATGCGTGATTTGCCCCCGAGTGCAGGTTTGAACCTGATGGTGTTGTGTTGCGGATTGCTGTTTTCGAATGTCGTGGCTGCGCAATCGCCGAAGTCGGGCGAGCAGGTTTACAAGGAAGTGTGCATGGTTTGCCATGCCGCCGGTGTGGCCAACGCGCCGAAGTTTGGCGACAAAAAACTGTGGGCGCCGCTGATTGCCGAGGGGCAGGCGGTGCTGACGGCGCATGCCTGGGTGGGGGTGCGCGGCATGCCGGCCAGGGGCGGCAATCGCAATCTGTCGCTGGATGAGTTTTCGCGGGCCGTGGCCTACATGGCACGTGCCGCCGGTGGCGCATGGAAAGACCCGGAAGCAAAAATGCTTGCCGGCATCGGGGCAGAAGAGAAAAAATGCATCGAGCAGTTGAAAGTCAAAAAATGGGCGTTACGGCGCTGCTCAGGCTTCCGGCGCCGGTTTGTTGTCCGCAACCCGTTCAATGACATGCCGGGTCATGCCCAGCGCCAGTTCCTGCTCGTCGATAAATACCCGGTCCGGTTTGTCGCCGCGCAGCAGCCCGGCTTCCTCGTCGCTGTGTGTGCGGGCAACGATTTCGATGGCCGGGTTCAGCATTCGGGCGATTTCAATCATTTTGCGCGCGCGTGCGGCATCGGGAGTGGCTATGACCAGCATTCGCGCGCGGGCGACATGGGCCTGGATCAGCACCGCCGGTTCGGCGGCGTCGCCGGATACTGCGGGGATTCCGTTCTTGCGCAGGTGTTCGACGGTCTCGCGGTTCTGCTCCGCGACGACGACCGCAATGCCGCGTTTGACCAGCGCTTCACCAATGCGCCGACCGACGCGGCCGTAACCGACCACCAGCACATGGCCCGTCAGCAGGTTCTGGTCGGTGGTCATCGGCAGTTCAGCCAGCGGGTCGTCGGGCCGTTCCATCGCGCGGGCGAGGCCGGAGCGCGAGCGTATCCATTTTTGCAGCGGTTCGATGGCGCTGAACACCAGCGGATTGAGTGCGATGGAAATCACCGCGCCGGCGAGGATCAGGTTCTGGCCTTCGGGCGGTAGCAGCTTCAGTGATACGCCGAGGCCGGCGAGGATGAATGAAAATTCGCCGATCTGCGCCAGGCTGGCTGATACCGTCAGCGCGGTGTTCAGCGGATAACGGAAGGCGATCACGATCAGGAAGGCCGCCAGTGTCTTGCCGATGATGATGATGGCGACGACCATCAGCACGCGCAACGGTTCGTCGATCAGCATTTTCGGATCGAACAACATACCGACTGAAACAAAGAACAGCACGGAGAATGCATCGCGCAGCGGCAGGGATTCTTCGGCGGCGCGGTGGCTCAGTGAGGATTCGCGCAGCACCATGCCGGCGAAAAAGGCGCCCAGCGCGAAGGACACGCCGAACAACTCGGCTGAACCGTAGGCGATACCCATCGCGGCGGCGATCACGCACAGCGTGAACAGTTCGCGCGAGCCGGTGCGCGCGACCTGCCACAGGATCCACGGAAACAGGCGGCGGCCGACGACCAGCATCAGCGCGACGAACAACGCGACCTGGCCCAGCGCCAGGCCCAGCGTGGTCCAGACGTTGCGTTCTTCGGCGCCGGAGCCGACCATGCCACGCGCGTCACCGCCCAGCCATCCGGCGAGCGGGGGCAGCAGCACCAGCACCAGCACCATGACCAGGTCTTCGACCACCAGCCAGCCGACGGCGATGCGGCCGTTCATCGATTCGAGTGCGCCGCGTGCTTCCAGCGCCTTGAGCAGCACCACCGTACTCGCCACCGACAGTGCGAGGCCGAATACGATGCCGGCGCCGAGGCTCCAGCCCCACAGGTATGAGATGCCGAGGCCCATCGCAGTGGCGGCGGCGATCTGCACGATGGCGCCGGGCAATGCGATCTTGCGCACAGCCAGCAGGTCGTCCAGCGAAAAATGCAGGCCGACGCCGAACATCAGCAGGATCACGCCGATTTCAGCAAGTTGTGCGGAGAGAGAGGCGTCAGCGACAAAACCCGGCGTGAACGGGCCGAGCAGCACGCCGGCAAACAGATAACCGACCAGCACCGGCAGCTTGAGGCGGGCGGCGATGAGGCCGAAGATCAGCGCCAGCCCGAAGGCGGCAGCGATGGTGGTAATGAGACTGATGTTGTGCGGCACGCAGTGATTACCCTGAATTACTTTTCCTGTGATCCTGCTTATACATAACACAGCACACAGCACACAGCACCCAGCATCCAAGATGCGGTGTGCGGCCAGGCTATTTTTCGCCGGAAATGCTGCGTGCGCTGGCCGGCGTGTAGATGCTTATGGAATAGAGCGCGGCAGTCGCGCTTGGTTCAGAAAAAAATCCGAGGCATGCGTTGCGGCTGTGGCGGATGGCGGCGGCACCCGCCGTTGCTGGCGGTACCGCCGCGTTCGTTTTTAACTAATTGTTTTTAAACAATATTCAGAACGCGAAGCGGCGCATGCCGCCGTCGACCGGCATCAGCGTGCCGGTGATGAAGGACGCGAGGGGCGAGGACAGAAACACCGCCAGCGCTGCGAGTTCCTCGGGTTCGCCGTAGCGCCCGACCGGAATGTCGTGCGCGGATTCTTTGGCGCGGAATTCATCCGAGTATTTGCGGCGGATCTGTTCGCTCATGATGCGGCCCGGCGGGATGCAGTTGACCGTGATGCCGTGTTTGCCGACTTCGCGCGACAGCCCCTTGGACCAGGCATGTACCGCGGCCTTGGCCGGGCTGGCGGCGAGCAGCGCATCGGGTTCGGATTTTCCGGAGATGTTGATGACGCGGCCCCAGCGGTTCTGGATCATGTCCGGCAGCACGGCGTGGGTCAGCTGTCGCACGCGGGTGAAATTCAGCGTGATTACGCTGTCCCATTCTTCCTCGGGGGCGTCGATGGGGATCGCCGGACGGCTGCCGCCGGCGCTGTTGATGAGGATGTCGACGTGACCGAGTGCAGCACGTGCGGCATCGGCGAGCCGCTGCGGCGCGCCGTCCCGCATGATGTCGCATTCGATGATCACCGGTGCAATGCCGCCGGCGGCAGTGATTTCCTGCGCCAGCACGTCGAGCAGGTTGCGCCGCCGCGCGGCGATGCAGACCAAGACGCCTTCGGCAGCCAGCATTTTGGCGATGGCGCGGCCGATACCCTGGCTGGCGCCAGTGACCAATGCCGTCTTCCCCTTCAGTTGCAAATCCATTAGTGGCAGTCCTTTTGGTTCAGTGATGAGTGATTTTCAAGGCAGTGATGAGCGAGGAGTGATGAGTGATGAGCGAAAGGCGGAGTGAACATGGTTTTCCGCTCATCATTCATCACTCCGCACTCCTCGCTATCCTTTAAGCCATGTCTTCCACGCAATCCACAACTTGCGCATCGGTGTCAGCGACGTGCGGTGAGTCAGCACGCGGTGGCCGTCGGCGCGGATTTCTTCGAGCAGGGTGCGGTAGATTGCGGCCATGATGATGCCGGGGATCTGTGCCTTGCGATCCTGCTTCGGCAGCAGGGTAAAGGCGCGCTCGTAGGTCGCCAGCGCGCGCGCGACCTGTTGTTCCATCAATCCCTGGAAGGCCGCGCCGTGTTCCTGCTGGGCGTTGCCGTGGACGATTTTTGTGGCGTCAAGACCGGCTTTCGCCAGTTCGTCCAGCGGCAGGTAGACGCGGTTGCGCCGCGCATCTTCACCGACGTCGCGGATAATATTCGTTAACTGGAACGCAAGGCCGAGTTCTGCCGCGAATTCCAGTGTGCGCGGATCGCTGTATCCGAAAATCCGCGCCGACATCAGGCCGACCACGCCGGCGACGCGATGGCAATACAGCTTCAGCGTGTCGAAATCCGGATAACGGTTGTATTCAAGGTCCATCGCCATGCCCTCGATGACCGTCAGCAACTGGTCCTGCGTGATCTCGTAGGGTTTGATGATGTCGGCCAGCGCCCGCGTCACCGGATGTTGCGGCTTGCCGTCATACAAACGCGCTACTTCGTCACGCCACCACGTAAGTTTGCTGCGGGCAACTCCCGGATCCGTGCATTCATCAACGACGTCATCGACTTCGCGGCAAAAGGCATACAGCGCGGTAATCGCGCGCCGGCGTTCCGGGGGCAGGAACAGGAAGCTGTAATAAAAGCTCGAACCGCTGGCGGCGGCCTTGTCCTGACAGTACTGGTGGGGGTCCGTCATTGGTATCGGTCAGCGGCGATCACGTCACTGACCGCCAGCATTTCCCCTCGCTCAGAGGGACAAGGGAACACTTGAAGCGTAGCAGAGGGGCCGAGGGTGAGGGGGAAATTTGCGGCACCTGGATTCATCAGAACAGGGACCTGGCCAGCATCAGCACCCAGTCCGGTTTGGTCAGCACCGGGCGATGGCGGAACACATCGCCGTCGACCGCGGAAATTTTGCTGAGGATGCGGTCGCCGCCGGCGATGATGGTGCGCATTTCCAGACCGATACGGCCCTTGAGGATATGGCCGAGCGGTTTTCCCGAATACAGCAGTTCACGGCTGCGCTTGACCTGAAATGCCATGAACCGCGACCAGTTGCCGCCGCTGCCGCTGTTTGCGATCTGGGTTTCGGTGATGCCGTATTGCTGCATTTCGTTCTGTGGGAAGTAGACGCGATCCTTGCGCCAGTCGATGGCGACATCTTGCCAGAAGTTGATCAGTTGCAGGCTGGAGCAGATCGCGTTCGAGTATTCGAGATTTTTTGCGCTGGCCTCACCATAGAGTACCAGCAGCAAGCGGCCTACCGGATCAGCCGAACGGTGGCAGTAGTCGAGCACGGCGGAGTAATCGGCATAACGTTTGGTGGTGACGTCCTGCGCGAAGGCGGACAGCAGGTCGTGGAAAGCATCCAGCGGCAGCTGATGTTCGCGGATGATCGCGGCGAGGTCGGCGAACCACGGGATGCCGGGCGCTTCATGGTTTTCGATGCGCTGCAGTTCGCGGCTGAAGCCGGCCAATTGCGCCAGACGTTCGGCGTCGGAGGCGTCGCCTTCGTCGGCAAAGTCGTCAGCTTCGCGCGCAAAGCGGTAAATCAGGGCCACAGGGCGCCGCAGGCGGCGCGGCAGCAGGATGGAGGCAACAGGAAAATTTTCGTAGTGGTCGACAGCCACGGGATCCGGAAAAGAGAGTGCCATCAAAGGCTTGGCGTGTTTTTATGGGGCGGATTGCCAGCCTGGGGCCATGTCGCTCAAGGCCCAAGTATATTACAATCAAAGGGTTGCAGAAGTGAGCAGAAACGGGCGCCAGAAGCGGGCGTCAAAACAGGCGGCAAGGGGGCCGGCAGGAAGCGGGCCATGTTGCAGCGCGAAAGTGGCGGAATTGGTAGACGCACCAGATTTAGGTTCTGGCGCCGCAAGGCGTGTGGGTTCGAGTCCCTCCTTTCGCACCAGGCCGCCGCTGATTACGAACTTACAGGGAATGATTTGATGCAAGCGAATTTGGAAACGCTGGGCAGCCTGGAACGCAAACTGAGCATTGCGGTGCCGATGGCTGAAATTGACAGCGAAGTGGAGTCGCGGCTGAAACAATTGTCGCGCACTGTGAAAATGGCCGGGTTCCGGCCGGGCAAGGTGCCGTTCAAGGTCGTGGTTCAGCAATACGGCCCGCAAGTGCGCCAGGAGGTGCTCGGCGACACACTGCAAAAAAGTTTCGGTGACGCGGTGAGGGAGCAGAAACTGCAGGTCGCCGGGTATCCGAAATTCGACGCGGCGCCGCCGACCGCCGGTGCCAACGAATTCCACTACAGCGCGACTTTCGAGGTGTATCCCGAAGTGGTGGTCGGTGACGTGGCTAAATCCACGGTGACGCGCCCGACGCTGGAAGTCACGGATGCCGACATCGACAAGACGCTGGAGATCATGCGCAAGCAGCGCGTGACTTATTCGGTGAAAGCGGATGCGGCGGCCAACGACGATCGCGTGACCATGGATTACCGCGGCACCATCGACGGCGTCGAATTCGCCGGCGGCAAGGCCGAGGGGCAGAGCGTGGTGCCCGGCGCCGGCCGCTTCCTGCCGGATTTCGAGAAACAGTTGCCGGGCATGAAGGCCGGTGACAGCAAAAGTTTTGAACTGAAGTTTCCTGACGATTACGCGAGCAAGGACGTTGCCGGCAAAACCGCGGTGTTCGAAGTCACGGTCAGGGAAGTGGCGGCACCGCAGTTGCCGCCGGTGGATGCCGAATTCGCGAAAACCCTGGGCGTCGAAGACGGCGACCTGGTAAAAATGCGCGCCGAAATCCGCGGCAACCTCGAACGCGAAGTCAAGGCGCGGCTGAAAGCGAAGGTCAAGGAGCAGGTGATGGATGCGCTGCTGGCCGCCACCAACATCCAGGTGCCGAGGGCGCTGATTGACATGGAAATCGAACGCTTGCGCGAAATGGCGAAGCAGGACCTGGCTTCGCGCGGCATTCCGGTACGCGACGACATGCCGCTTCCGGCAGATCTGTTCGAGAAACAGGCGCAGCGCCGGGTCAGCCTTGGCCTGATCCTCGGCGAAGTGGTGCGGGGGAACAATCTGCAGGCCAGGCCGGAGCAGGTGCGCGCGGCGGTCGAAGAGCAGGCGCAGAGTTACGAACATCCGCAGGAAGTGGTCAAATGGTTCTACCAGTCGAAGGAACGGCTGGGCGACATCGAAGGCATGGTGCTCGAGGAAAATGTGGTGACCTGGGCGCTGGCAACGGCGAAAGTCGAAGACAAGGCGATTACCTTTGATGAACTGATGGGGAATGCGAAATGAAGCGTTACACCGAACCGCACGCAATGATGGAGCCGCAGAGCCTGGGCCTGATCCCGATGGTGATCGAGCAGAGCGGCCGCGGCGAGCGCGCCTATGACATTTACTCGCGGCTGCTGAAGGAGCGGGTGGTGTTTCTGGTCGGACCGGTGAACGAAGTCACCGCCAACGTGATCGTCGCCCAGTTGCTGTTCCTTGAATCGGAAAACCCCGACAAGGACATCTCGTTCTACATCAACTCGCCGGGCGGGTCGGTGTCGGCGGGGCTTGCCATTTACGACACCATGCAGTTCATCAAGCCGGATGTGTCCACGCTGTGCGTGGGGCAGGCGGCGAGCATGGGCGCGCTGTTGCTGACCGCTGGCGCCAAGGGCAAACGCTTCTGCCTGCCGAATTCGCGGGTGATGATTCACCAGCCGATGGGCGGATTCCAGGGGCAGGCCTCGGATATCGAGATTCACGCCAAGGAAATCCTGTTCCTCAAAGGCAAGTTGAACGAGATCATGGCCAAGCACTCCGGCCAGACCGTCGATGCCATCGGCCGCGACACCGATCGGGACAACTTCCTTTCTGCTGAACAGGCGGTAAACTACGGCCTGGTGGACAAGGTTCTGACCAGCCGTGCGGATACTGTCGCGGCGGTCAAGTAGTGCTGGTAAAGTGCCGTAATGGTGCTGGTAGAGTGCAGTAAAGCAGGCCTCCGGGGCGGAATTTTCACCCGTGCCGGCGGTCACAGTGCAACAGTCGACAAAGGGTTGCGGGAATGACCGAAAAAGTAAGCGGTGAAAAGCTGCTGTACTGCTCGTTCTGCGGTAAGAGCCAGCACGAAGTGCGCAAGCTCATCGCGGGGCCGTCGGTGTTCATCTGCGACGAATGTATCGAGCTGTGCAACGACATCATCCGCGAGGAAACCCAGGGTGATCAGGGGACCAAGGGTGCCAAGTCCGACCTGCCGGTGCCGCATGAAATCCGCGATATCCTCAACCAGTATGTGATCGGCCAGGACCTCGCCAAACGCATCCTGTCGGTGGCGGTTTACAACCACTACAAGCGCCTGCGCAGCGTCTCCAAAAACGATGACGTCGAGCTGGCGAAATCGAACATCCTGCTGGTCGGACCCACGGGTTCCGGCAAGACGCTGCTGGCGCAGACGCTGGCGCGGCTACTCAACGTGCCCTTCGTGATGGCTGATGCGACCACGCTGACCGAAGCCGGTTATGTCGGCGAGGACGTCGAAAACATTATCCAGAAGCTGCTGCAGAAGTGCGACTACGACGTCGAGAAGGCGCAGCGCGGCATCGTCTACATCGATGAAATCGACAAGATTTCGCGCAAATCGGACAATCCTTCGATCACCCGTGACGTGTCGGGCGAGGGTGTGCAGCAGGCGCTGTTGAAACTGATCGAGGGCACCATTGCCTCGGTGCCGCCGCAGGGCGGGCGCAAGCATCCGAACCAGGAGTTTGTGCAGGTCGATACCACCAACATCCTGTTCATCTGCGGCGGCGCGTTCGGCGGGCTGGACAAGATCATCCGCGAGCGTTCGGAGAAAAGCGGCATCGGCTTCGGCGCCGACGTGCGCAGCAAGGACAGCCGCAGGGATATGGCGATCGTGCTGCGCGACGTGCAGCCCGAGGATCTGATCAAATACGGCCTGATCCCGGAATTTGTCGGGCGCCTGCCGGTGGTGGCGACACTGGAAGAGCTTGACGAAGCGGCTTTGATGGAAATCCTGACGCAGCCGAAAAACGCGCTGCTCAAACAGTTCCAGAAAATGTTCAGCATGGAAGGTGTCGAACTGGAAGTGCGCGATGCTGCCCTGCGCGCGATTGCCCGCAAGGCGCTGGAGCGCAAGACCGGCGCGCGCGGCCTGCGCTCGATCATCGAGCACACGCTGCTGAACACCATGTTCGATCTGCCGTCGCTGGAAAATGTCGTCAAGGTGGCCGTTGACGAAGGCACCATCCTCAACGACGCGCCCCCGTTGCTTATTTACTCGGACCAGCCCAAAGTTGTCGGATCCAGCGTCTGATAAAGCCGCGGGCGCAGGCGGACCGCGCGGTTGGCCCCACCTTCGGAACAGACGGAGCGGCAGCGGTGACGCTGTCGCAGCGGTCTGTTTCTGGCCGGAGCTTGATTTGGCCGGCCATGCCCCAAACTGCCACATATGTTGCACTCATTTTGACTCTCTCAGGTGATGCCAATGAATGACCAAGTAACGAATGAAATCAGCAAGTTGGAAATGCCCCTGCTCCCGTTAAGGGATGTTGTGGTGTTCCCGCACATGGTCATTCCGCTGTTTGTGGGGCGACCCAAATCGATCAAGGCGCTGGAAACCGCGATGGAGACGGGGAAAAGCATCGTGCTGGTGGCGCAGAAATCCGCCGCCAAGGACGAGCCTGCGCCGGATGATCTCTACGACGTCGGCAGCATCGCCAACATCCTGCAGATGCTGAAACTGCCGGACGGCACCGTAAAGGTGCTGGTCGAAGGCAGCCAGCGCGCGCGCATCCACAGCGTCGAGGACGTCAAAACCCATTTTACGGTGCAGGCGACGCCAATTGCCAGCGATCAGACGACGGACAGCGAAACCGAGGCGATGCGGCGCACGATGATCCAGCAGTTCGATCAGTACGTGAAACTGAACAAGAAGATTCCGCCGGAAATCCTCACTTCGCTGGCGGGTATCGACGAGGCGGGGCGCCTTGCCGACACCATTGCCGCGCATCTGCCGCTGAAACTCGAGCAGAAGCAGGAAGTGCTGGAAATGATCAGCGTCAAGCAGCGCCTGGAGCACCTGCTGAAGGTGGTAGACGGCGAACTCGACATCCTGCAGGTGGAAAAACGCATCCGCGGCCGCGTCAAGCGCCAGATGGAGAAAAGCCAGCGCGAGTATTACCTGAACGAGCAGGTGAAGGCGATCCAGAAGGAACTGGGCGAGACCGAGGAAGGTGCGGACATCGACGAGATCGATAAGCGCATCAAGGCTGCGCGCATGCCCAAGGAAGCGCGCAAAAAGGCCGATGCAGAACTGAAAAAGCTCAAGCTGATGTCACCGATGTCGGCTGAAGCCACCGTCGTGCGCAATTACATTGATGCGCTGATTGCCTTGCCGTGGCGCAAGAAGAGCAAGATCAGCGCCGATCTCACCATCGCCGAGAAAGTTCTCGACGAGGATCATTACGGCCTGGAAAAGGTCAAGGAACGCATCGTCGAATACCTTGCCGTGCAGCAGCGCGTTGACAAGATGAAAGCGCCCATCCTGTGTCTGGTGGGTGCCCCCGGCGTTGGCAAGACCTCGCTCGGCCAGTCGATTGCGCGTTCGACCAATCGCAAGTTCATCCGCATGTCGCTCGGCGGCGTGCGCGACGAGGCGGAAATCCGCGGCCATCGTCGCACCTACATTGGCTCCATGCCCGGCAAGATCCTCCAGAACATGGCCAAGGTGGGTGTGCGTAACCCATTGTTTTTATTGGACGAAGTGGACAAGATGGGAATGGATTTTCGCGGCGACCCGGCGTCCGCGCTGCTCGAAGTGCTGGATCCCGAGCAGAACCACACCTTTGTCGATCACTACATCGAGGTCGAATACGACCTGTCCGACGTGATGTTCGTCGCCACAGCGAATACGCTGAACATCCCGGCGGCACTGCTCGACCGCATGGAAGTGATCCGTCTGTCGGGTTACACCGAAGACGAAAAAACCCACATCGCCGAGCATCACCTGCTGCGGAAAACCATGGAAAACCATGGCCTGAAGGCAGAAGAACTGGTGGTGGCGGAAAGCGCGCTGCGCGACATGGTGCGTTATTACACCCGTGAAGCCGGCGTGCGCAGCCTCGAGCGCGAGATTTCCAAGATCTGCCGCAAGGTGGTGAAAGAACTGGTCAGCGGCGGCAAGGAACGCAAGATCACGGTCAGTTCGCGCAATCTTGAGAAGTACCTGGGGGTGCACCGTTATTCCTTCGGCATTGCCGAGAAGAAAAACCAGATCGGCCAGGTCAACGGTCTGGCGTGGACCGAAGTCGGCGGCGAACTGCTGTCGATCGAGGCCGCGACCATGGCGGGCAAGGGCAAGATGACCACGACCGGCAAACTGGGCGAGGTCATGCAGGAGTCCGTGCAGGCCGCGATGTCGGTGGTGCGCAGCCGCTCTTCGCGTCTGGGCATCCATCCCGACTTCTATCAGAAGAACGACATACACATCCATCTGCCGGAGGGTGCTACGCCGAAGGACGGCCCCAGCGCCGGCATCGGCATTTGCACGGCGATGGTGTCGGTGCTGACCGGCATCCCGGTGCGCGCCGATGTGGCGATGACCGGTGAGATCACGCTGCGCGGCGAAGTACTGCCGATCGGCGGATTGAAGGAGAAACTGCTGGCGGCGCACCGTGGCGGCATCAAGACGGTGTTGATCCCGGAAGAGAACGTCAAGGATCTGAAGGAGATTCCGGACAACGTCAAGAACAAGCTCGACATCCACCCGGTGAAATGGATCGATCAGGTTCTCGAGCTGGCGCTGGAACGCAAACCGGAAGCGCTGCCCGAGGAGCAAACCGTGCCGGTGCCGGCTGCCGGCGGCAGTACGGCGCCTGCGGCGATCAAACACTGAGCTGTAATGGGCTGCAAAGGCTGGAAATCGGGGCCGGATTGGGCTACAATCCGGCCCTTTGTTCGGGCGGGTAATGTGTTTGTGGGTAGCCTGCTGCGGGCTCTGGATATGCGGCTTTAGATGCGGGGGTGCTTAGCTCAGCTGGTAGAGCGTCGCCCTTACAAGGCGAATGTCGGCGGTTCGATCCCGTCAGCACCCACCAGTAGTACGGCGGCGATGAGTAGTACGGCAGCGGTGAGTGCGGAATGATGAATGAGGAGCGCAGGACTGGTTTCAGTTCATCACTCATCATTCCGCGCTCAGCACTGGAAGTTAATGGAGTGGTAGTTCAGTTGGTTAGAATACCGGCCTGTCACGCCGGGGGTCGCGGGTTCGAGTCCCGTCCACTCCGCCAGCTATCGTAAAAAAGGCGAACCTGTTTCGCCTTTTTTCTTATGGGCGCCGAATGCGGCGCCGATTTCCTGCAGTTTGCAGTGGAGAGAGCCATGTTCACTATTATCGACAAGCACCGTAAAGCGGTCATGATCGGGATTTTTGTGCTGATCATTCCGCCGTTCGCTTTTTTTGGCATCGATTCCTATTTCCAGAAAGGCGGTAGCGGTGATGCCGTGGCGACGGTCGGCGATTACCGGGTTTCCCAGGGTGAATTCTCGCTGGCCCTGCGCGAGCGCCAGGAAATGCTGCAGCGGATGTCGGGCGGCCGCGTTGATCCCGCCATGCTCGACAGCAACGAACTGCGTTTCTCGGTGGTCGACAACCTGGTGCAGCAGCGCCTGCTGATGGACCGCGCGGTGCGCGCCGGACTGGTCATCACCGACCGCCAGGTCCAGGACATCGTCGGCAATGTCGAAGCCTTCCGCGAAAACGGCAAGTTTTCCTATGCCCGTTACGAAGAGCTGCTGAAAGCCCAGGGCATGACGCCGCCGATTTTCGAACAGCGCATGCGCCAGGACCTGCTCGTTGATCACGTGACGCACGGCTACACGGGCTCCTCCTTCGTGTCGCGCACCGAAGCCGCCATGCTGCAGCGCATTTCCGACCAGCAGCGCGAAATCAGCCATTTTGTGTTGAGCGCCGACCGATTCATGCCGCAGGTCAAGCTCGAAGCCGATGCCGTGAAAAAATACTACGACAGCCACCAGGACGAGTTCCGCGTGCCGGAGCAGGTGCGCATCGAGTTTGTGTCACTGAACGCCGACAGCCTGCTGGCGCAAATGCAGCCAGCAGCAGCCGAAGTGCGCAAGGCCTATGATGAAAACCTGAAACAGTTCGAGGTCAAGGAGGCGCGGCAGGCCAGCCATATCCTGATTACCGCGGATGCCAGTTCCGAGGCGAAGAAAAAAGCCAGGGCACAGGCCGATGAACTGTATGCCCGGCTGAAAAAGAATCCCGGGGAGTTTGCCGCGCTGGCCAAACAGTATTCGCAGGATCCGGGATCGGCAACCAACGGCGGCGACCTCGGCTTCTTTGAGCGTGGCGCGATGGTCAAGCCTTTTGATGATGCGGTGTTTTCGATGAAAGCCGGCGAGATATCGGCGCCGGTGGAAAGTGAATTCGGTTACCACATCATCCGTCTGGTGACGGTGCGCGGCGGCAAGGGCAAGACCTTCGAAGAGGCGCGTCCGGAGATCGAAACCGAACTCAAAAAGCAGCTGGCGGGACGCAAGTTCGCCGAACTGGCGGAGGCCTTCAGCAACACGCTGTTTGAGCAATCGGACAGCCTGAAAGCGGCCGCAGACCTGATCAAGGCTGCGCCGCAGAAAAGCGGCTGGATTGCGCGCAACAGCGTCGACAACGCCATGCCCGGCAACCAGAAACTGGTGCAGGCGGTATTTTCGGACGACGTGCTGAAAAACAAGCGCAACACCGAAGCGATTGAAGTCGCGCCCGGCGTGCTGGTCGGGGCACGAATTGCCGAGCACAAGCCGTCTGCCATCCAGCCGTTTGACCAGGTCAGCGGCGCGTTGCAGAAAAAACTTACCTTGCAGCAGGCGAGCCAGCTGGCGGCGCAGGAAGGCCGCGCAAAACTCGAGGCGCTTAAGCTGGGCAAGGACGCCCAGATCAGCTGGAGCGCGCCGTTGCTGGCCGGACGGGGTGACCCCAAGGGTATTCCGGGTGAGGTGCTGCGCCAGGCGTTCAAGGCGGACGTGAGCAAGGTGCCGGCCTATACCGGTGCTGAATTACCTGGGGGCGGTTATACGCTGGTGCGGATCAGCAAGGTGCAGGAAGCGACGGATGGCGCCAAGGACAAGCAGAACACGATTGCGCAGACGCTGCGTCAGGTCGCAGGGCAAGCCGAACTGGCGGCTTATCTGGCGAGCCTGAAGCAGAAAACCGAAGTCAAACTGCGCAAAGACCTCGTCGAGAAAAAATAGTACTTACCCGGCAACGGCAGCCGGGGGCGGAATCATAAGGCTTAGCCGGCAGAATAAGGACTACCCGGCAAAAGCGGCCGGGACCTAAAAAGCAGCCGGTGGCAGAATCAGAACTCCCGGCAGATGCTAGCCGGGGCTGAAAACCGGTCCTAATTAGGGAAACCCGGTTACCGCAAACGGTGCCGGGTTTTTTGTTTCCTATTCGCCGCGCATGCCGCCGACGACGGTGTTGAAACCGCAGTCGACATAGGTGATTTCACCGGTGATGCCTCCCGCCAGGTCGGACAGCAGGAACGCTGCGGCATTGCCGACATCATCAATGGTGACATTGCGCCGCAACGGCGCGTTGTCCTCGACGAATTTGAGGATCTTGCCGAAGCCGCCGATGCCGGCGGCCGCCAGCGTCTTGATCGGCCCCGCTGAAATACCGTTGACGCGGATGCCCTGCGGACCGAGGTCGCTGGCGAGGTAACGCACGCAGGCCTCAAGGCTGGCCTTGGCCAGTCCCATCACGTTGTAGTTGGGAACGGTGCGTGCCGCGCCGAGATAAGTCAGCGTCAGCATCGCGCCCGGCTTGCCGGCCATCAGCGGCGCCGCACCTTTCGCCATCGCGGCGAAGCTGTAGCTGCTGATGTCGTGGGCGGTGACAAAACCTTCGCGGGTCAACCCGTCGAGAAAACTCCCCTTCAGCGCCTCGCGCGGCGCAAACGCGATCGAATGCAGCAGGCCGTCGAGCCCGCCCCATTCGGATTGCAGTTTTGCGTACAGTGCGGCAATCTGATCGTCCTGCGCAACATCGCAGGGCAGCACCGGCACGGTGCCGAATTCGGCGGCGAGTTTGATCACGCGCTCCCTGATCTCTTCGCCCTGGTAGGTGAACGCAAGCTGTGCGCCTTCACGGCTCGCCGCCCTGGCGATGCCGTAGGCAATGGACCGGTTCGACAGCAGGCCAGTGATCAGGATTTTCTTGTCTTGCAGGAACGCCATGTTGCTCCCTGTATGGTGATGCAATGCGCGATGCAATGCGGTGTCGGGCGATTATAACCAGAAGATAAGGCCGCCATTATCGGCTACACTTTCCGCCAATGTCCGGCATACGCTCAGGCACGCTGTTGCTGATTCTCGCGCTTACCGCGGGTTGCGGCGGATCGGCGTGGAACGATCCTTATCCCGCCGCCGATGCAGGCGCGAATGTCCTCTATACCTCGTTTTCCGAGCGGCCCAAACATCTGGACCCGGTGCAGTCCTACGCCGAAAACGAATTTGCATTCATCGCGAATATCTACCAGCCGCCGTTGCAATATCACTATCTGAAGCGGCCTTATGAACTGATTCCCTTCGGCGCCGAAGCGGTTCCCAGGCCTGTATATCTCGATGTCGCCGGCAAACCCCTGCCGGACAATGCGCCGGCGGAGCGGGTGGCGTACAGCGAATATGTGATCGGCATCAAGCAGGGCGTGCTGTATCAACCGCACCCGGCGTTCGCGGTGGATGAAGCGGGAAAACCGCGTTACCACGCACTGACGTCGGCCGATCTGCGCGGCATCGACACGCTGGCGGATTTCAAAGACAGCGGCACGCGCGAACTGGTCGCCGCCGATTATGTGCACCAGATCAAACGTCTGGCACATCCGCGGCTGCATTCGCCGATCCTGCAGTTGATGACCGGTTACATCGTCGGCTTGCAGTCACTGGCCGACACCCTGACCAAGGCGGTCGCGGCCATGCCCGACCATGCGGCCATCGACCTGACGGGGTATGCGCTGGAAGGCGCGCGGGTGATCGACCGTCACACCTACGCGGTGCGGGTGCGCGGCAAATATCCGCAATTCGCCTACTGGCTGGCGATGCCGTTTTTTGCACCGGTGCCGCCGGAGGCCGACCGTTTTTATGACCAGCCGGGCATGGCAAAAAAGAACATCTCGCTCGACTGGTATCCGGTCGGCAGCGGGCCGTACATGCTGACCGTCAACAATCCGAACCGGCAGATGGTGCTCGAACGCAATCCGAACTACCGGGGCGAAACCTATCCGGCGGAAGGCGAGCCGGAAGACGGCAAAAAGGGTCTGCTGGCCGACGCCGGAAAGCCGTTGCCGTTCATCGACCGCGTGGTGTTCAGCCTGGAGAAGGAGCAGATCCCGTACTGGAACAAATTCCTGCAGGGCTATTACGACGCCTCCGGCATCGGTTCGGATACCTTTGACCAGGCCGTGCAGTTCGGCGGGCAGGGCGACATTACGCTGACCGAGGACATGGCGGCGCGCGGCATCCGCTTGCAGACCTCGCTCGCGACCAGCGTGTTTTATCTCGGCTTCAACATGCTTGATCCTGTGGTGGGCGCGGCGGCCGGCGAACGGGCGCGCAAGCTGCGGCTGGCGGTTTCCATCGCCGTCGACCAGGAGGAGTTCATTTCGATCTTCCGCAACGGGCGTGGTGTGCCGTCGCACGGGCCGATTCCGCCGGGTATTTTCGGTTACCGCGACGCCGACGCGGCCGGCATCAATCCCCAGGTCTATGAATGGGTCAACAACCAGGCACAGCGCAAAAGCATCGATCAGGCCAGAAAGCTGCTGGCCGAGGCGGGTTATCCCAACGGCCGCGACGCGGAGACCGGCCAGCCGCTGCTGCTGCATCTGGATACCACCTCGAGCGGTGCCGACAGCAAGCCGCGGCTCGACTGGTATATCAGCCAGTTTTCGAAGCTCGGCGTGCAGTTGGTGATCCGCGCCACCGATTTCAACCGGCTGCAGGACAAACTGCGACGCGGCACCGCGCAGCTCTATTTCCTTGGCTGGAATGCGGATTACCCGGACCCGGAGAATTTTCTGTTTCTGCTGCACGGCGCGCAGGGCCGGGCGCAGACACAGGGGGAGAATGCGTCGAACTACAAAAATCCGGAGTTCGACCTGTTGTTCGAGCGCATGAACCACATGGCCAACGGCCCGGAACGCCAGGCCATCATCGATCGCATGATTACACTGCTGCGCCATGATGCACCCTGGGTGTGGAGTTATTTTCCCAAGGATTACACGCTGCACCATGGCTGGGTGTTCAACCGCAAGCCCAACCAGATCGCCAACAACGGACTCAAATACCAGCGCCTCGACCCGGCCTTGCGCGTGCAGCGGCGCCGCGACTGGAATCCGCCGGTGATCTGGCCACTGGCGCTGATCGGCTTCGTGCTGGCGCTCGGTGCGATGCCGGCCGTGGCGGCATTCCGCCGCCGCGAGCGGAATACGGCAACGGCGGTAAAAACATGACCGCCTATATCAGGGCAACGGTGGTGCACGCATGACGGCCTACATCATCCGCCGGCTGATTTACGGCGTATTCGTGCTGGTTGGTGTCAACGTGTTCACCTTCGCGCTGTTTTTTTTCGTCAACTCTCCGGACGACATGGCGCGCGCGCAGCTCGGTGCGAAGCGGGTCACGCCGGAAGCCGTGGAAAAATGGAAGCGTGAGCGTGGATACGATAAGCCATTGTTTTTAAACGAAAAAATGTCGGGGGCTGGAAAGGTCACCAACACCGTGTTTTTCGAGAAGTCGGCCCGGCTGTTTGTTTTCGAATTCGGCGCCTCCGACCAGGGCCGCAACATCGGTTACGACATCAGCACGCGCATGTGGCCCAGCCTCGCGGTGCAGGTGCCGGCGTTCGTGACCGGCCTCGCGGTGTACATCGCGTTTGCGCTGCTGATGGCGTTTTTCCGTGCGACCTATCTCGATTTCTGGGGTGTTGTGCTGTGTGTGCTGATGATGTCGATTTCCGGCTTGTTCTACATCATCGGCGGCCAGTTCGTGTTCGGCAAACTGTGGAATCTGGTGCCGATTTCCGGCTACGACACCGGGTTTGACGCGATCAAGTTTCTTGCGTTGCCGGTGCTGATCGGCGTGATCAGCGGCATCGGCAGCAACGCGCGCTGGTATCGCACCATATTCCTTGAGGAAATCAGCAAGGACTATGTGCGCACCGCGCGCGCCAAGGGCCTGTCGGAAACGCGGGTGCTGTTCCGTCACGTATTGCAGAACGCGATGATCCCGATCCTCACCGGCGTGGTGGTGGTGATCCCGCTGTTGTTCATGGGCGCGCTGATCACCGAATCGTTTTTCGGCATCCCCGGCCTCGGCAGCTACACCATCGATGCCATCAGCCAGCAGGATTTTGCGATTGTGCGGGTGATGGTGTTCCTCGGCTCGGTGCTCTACATCATCGGCCTGATCCTCACCGATATTTCCTATACGCTGGTGGATCCGCGGGTGCGCTTTTCATGATGCCGATCCGGTTTGAATTGTGGTGGAGCGATGCGCTGGTGTGGCTGCTGGTGGCGGCTGCCCTCGGCTTGACCATTTACACGCGCAGCCATCCGCATCTGCGCGCGCCCTGGGCGCGTGTCGCGCGCAGCGCCAGCGGCATGGCGGCGGCCACCGTGCTCGCGGTGTTCGTGCTGATCGGGTTGCTCGATTCCGTGCATTACCGTGCTGCGCTGCCGTCACAGGGCGGCAAAACCGCTTATGCCACGGAAGTGCGCAGCCTGCTCGACCGCGTGCTGGAACCGTTGCGCCTGACGCGCGAAAAAACCTACTCGGCGCCGCTGGCCACCCACCTCTATGCCAAAGAGACCGTGCAGTTGCCCGACGGCAGTGAGGCCAGGGTGTTTCCCCGCTTGCGCCATGGCGGCGCACACCTCAAGGATCCGCAGCAGGATTGGTCCCGTGATGTCGCGCTCAAAGCGTTCCGCGGCCTGACGTTGGGCTTGTTGTTGTGGTTTGTCGTGGCCATCGGCATTTGCGCTGCGGTGGCGCGAGGGACTGACGCCGGCATTGAGGCGGTGTGGCGTGATGTCTGGGCCGGACGTACTGCTGTGCCGTGGCGCGCGGTGTTTTGCGCGTTCGGCCTGCTGTGCGTGTTGATCGCTCCGGTGGCGGCGCTGGCGCCGTATTACCACGTGCTGGGTACCGACAAGGTGGGCCAGGATGTGTTGTTCCAGGCGCTGAAGAGCATCCGCACCGGTCTGGTCATCGGCACGCTGGCGACGCTGGTGATGCTGCCCTTCGCGCTGGTGCTGGGCTTGATGGCGGGTTATTTCAAGGGCTGGATCGACGACGTCATCCAGTATGTATACACGACCCTGTCGTCGATCCCTGGTGTGCTGCTGATCGCCGCGGCCGTGCTGATGATGCAGGTTTACATCGAGAACCACGCCGAACTGTTCCCGACCACCGAAATCCGCGCCGACATCCGGCTGCTTGCGCTGTGCGTGATCCTCGGCGTCACCAGCTGGACGGGGCTGTGCCGGCTGTTGCGCGGTGAGGCACTGAAGCTGCGCGAGATGGAATACATCCAGGCGGCGCATGCCTTCGGCGTGTCGCACTGGCGCATCATGATGCGCCACATCACGCCCAACGTGATGCACATCGTGATGATCGCGCTGGTGATGGATTTCAGCGGGCTGGTACTGGCCGAAGCAGTGTTGTCCTATGTCGGTGTCGGGGTTGATCCTTCGATGATCAGCTTCGGCACCATGATCAACAGCGCGCGGCTGGAAATGGCGCGCGAGCCGATGGTGTGGTGGTCGCTGGCGGCGGCATTCGTGTTCATGCTGACGCTGGTGCTGGCCGCCAACCTGTTTGCCGATGCGGTGCGCGATGCCTTTGATCCGCGTCTCATTGTTGGTGGAGGGCGGCCATGAGCGTGCCGCTGAATGCTGGCGGAGGGTGGCCATGAGCGCGCTGCTGAAGGTGAGGGGCCTGACCACGCTGATTCGCGGCGGGGCGCTGCCGGTGCGCGCCGTGGACGGCATCTGCTTCGACATCGCCGCCGGCGAGACCTTTGCGCTGGTCGGCGAATCCGGTTGTGGCAAATCGATGACCGCGCTGTCGATCATGCGCCTGCTGCCCGAGGCCGGAGAGATTGCCGGCGGTGTGGTCGAACTCGCAAGCGAGAACCTGCTGGCGCTGCCGGAATCGCGGATGCGCGACGTGCGCGGCCGGCGCGTGGCAATGATTTTCCAGGAGCCGGGGCTGTCGCTGAACCCGGTAATGACCGTGGGCGCGCAGATTGCAGAGGCGGTGACCCGTCACACCGCGCTGACCGGCGCCGCCGTGGAGGCGCGGGTATTGGAGCTGCTGGATGCAGTGCGCATGCCTGATGCACGGCGGCGCATGAGCGAATATCCGTTCCAGATGTCCGGCGGCATGAAGCAGCGGGTGATGATCGCCATCGCGCTGGCCTGCGATCCGGACCTGTTGATTGCCGATGAACCGACCACCGCGCTCGATGTCACGGTGCAGGCGCAGGTGCTGGATCTGCTGCGCGAACTGCAGCGCACGCGCGGCATGGCGATGATGTTGATTACGCATGACCTCGGCGTGGTGGCGCAGATGGCGCAGCAGGTGGCGGTGATGTACGCCGGTGAGATCATCGAAACCGCATCCGTTGCCACGTTTTTTTCCGGGCCGGCACACCCGTACTCGCGCAAACTGTTCGAGTCCTTGCCCGACCGCGCCGGGCGCGGCAAACCCCTCGCTGCGATCCGCGGTTCGGTGCCTGCGCTGACGCGGCAGTTCGCCGGTTGCCGTTTTGCCGAACGTTGCGACAGCGCGCTGGCGCATTGTGCCGACACGATCCCGCAGTGGGGCATCGCGGGCGACGGGCAGCGCGTGAAATGCCACCTTTACGGCAGCGAAGAAGGCAGCGATGAGCGCCTCCCGGGGGGACTTCCTCCGGGGCGCCCCCCAGGGGGACTTCCTTCGGGGCGCGCAGTGATGAGTGATGAGCGAACGGCAGAACCGCAGGAAGAATTGACTTCATTAATCCTCAATCCTCAATCCTCAATCCTCCAGGTCGAAGACCTGCAAGTACACTTTCCGATCCGCAAGGGGCTGTTGCAGCGTGTGTCCGGTTACGTCAAGGCCGTCGACGCTGTGTCATTGCAAATCGCCCCCGGCCGCACGCTGGGTCTGGTTGGCGAATCGGGTTGCGGCAAAACCACCGTCGGCAAGGGTTTGCTGCGGCTGGTGCCGCCGACGGGCGGCCGCGTAGTGTTCGACGGCGTGGACCTGCTGACGCTGAACCGCGCGGCGCTGCACGACCGCCGCCGCCAAATGCAGATCATTTTCCAGGATCCCTATGCGTCGCTGAATCCGCGGGTGCGTATCGGTGATGCGCTGGAAGAGGGCATGCTGGCGTTGGGTGTCGGCGCTGATCCGGCGGCGCGCCAGGCGCGTATCGATGCCTTGCTTGGAGAAGTCGGCCTCGCGCATGATGTCAAAGGCCGCTACCCGCACGAGTTTTCCGGCGGACAGCGCCAGCGCATTGCGATTGCCCGCGCGCTGTCGGTGGATCCGCAGCTTATCGTCTGCGATGAGCCGACCAGTGCGCTGGATGTGTCGGTGCAGGCGCAGATCCTCAATCTGCTGAAGCGCCTGCAGCGCGACAAGGGACTGGCTTACCTGTTCATCAGCCACAACATGTCGGTCATCGAATACATGGCGGATGAGGTGGCGGTGATGTATCTCGGGCGCATCGTCGAGCGCGGCGCGGTGGCGGAGGTGCTGCGCGATCCCAAACATCCTTATACTCAGGCGCTGCTGTCTGCAGTGCCGGTGCCGGACCCGCAGGCGGTGCGTCCGGTAATCCGCGTGGCCGGCGATCTGCCGTCACCGCTCAATCCGCCATCAGGCTGTCATTTCCATCCGCGCTGCGCCGCCGCGCTGCCGCAGTGCGCCACGCAGTTCCCGGACGAACGGGTGTTCAGCGCGTCACATGCAGCGCGCTGCCATCTCTACGATTGAAATTTCAGCGACGCGATTGCGTCGCGACGACGGTGGATGCGGGCTTGGCGGTTTTTGCCGTTTTCGCGTTTTGCGCAGCGGCCTTGATCGTTACCTTGGTGCGTTTCGCCGGCGCGCGTTTGGCGACCGCGGATTTGGCCTTGGGTTTGGTGCCGGGCTTGGCGGCGACGCCCGCATTTTTGCTGTGCGCCGCCTTGTAGGCCTTGGGCAGGGATACCGGCGTTGCCGGCAGGTCAGGCAGGTTGGGGGTGACGCCGGCCGTGGCCTGTACCAGCAGCGGCTGGCCCGTGCGCATCTTGTTTTTGCCGCCGATGCCGTTGACTTGATTCAGTTCGGCGACGCTCATGCCGTACCTGGCGGCTATTTTTTCCGGTTTTTCGCCGGGTTTGACCGTATGCGCCTGCCATGACACCAGCGGCTTGTCGTGATTTGCAAGGTTGGCGTTGAATATCGAGATTTTGTCGCGCGGCAGCACGATGGTTTCCGCGCCCCCGGCCTTGATCACCTGCTTGTTGTGCGCGGGATTCAGGAATTTGAAGTCTTCCAGCGGAATTTCGGCGAGTTTTGCCGCGAGTTTGACGTCGATGTGGCGCTTGACGGTGACCACTTCGAAATAAGGCTGGTTCGGCACGCTGGCCAGCTTGACGCCGAAGCGTGCCGGATCGGCAATGATGTTTTTGACGGCGATCAGTTTCGGCAGGTAATTGCGCGTTTCGGCCGGCATGGTCAGGCTGGCGTAATCCGCAGGCAGGCCCTTGGCCTGGTTGCGCGCCACGGCACGGCCGACGGCACCTTCGCCCCAGTTGTATGAAGCCAGCGCCAGTTCCCAGTCGCCGAATTGGGTATGCAGTTTTTCCAGATAGTCGAGTGCCGCGCCAGTGGCGGCAATCACATCGCGCCGGCCGTCATACCACCAGTTCTGGCGCAGGCCATAGAGTCGGCCCGTGGACGGGATGAACTGCCACAGGCCCGAGGCGTGGGCCCTGGAGTAGGCCTGCGGGTTGTAGGCGGATTCGATCATCGGCAGCAGGGCGACTTCGGCCGGCATCTTGCGCCGCTCGATTTCCTCGATGATGTGAAACAGGTAGTGGCTGCTGCGGTCGACCATGCGGGCGAAATATTCGGGTTTGGCGGAGTAGAAGTTCTCCCATTGCCGGACCAGGTCGTTATCCATCGGCTTCATCGTGTAGCCGGCGCGAATGCGCACCCATACATCCCGCGGTGGTGTTTTGACCGTCATGGCGGGAGGCGTTGCCGTCGGTGCGGGCACGGTGGCCGGCACCGCCATGGCGGCGATCGGGTCAGCGGTGCCGGATTGGGCGAGAGGGGTTTGGGCGGAGGCATCCGCTCCGGTCAATTCCCCGGCAGGCAGTTGCGCGCAGGCCGCGGCAAACAGGGCGGTACTCAGCAGGGCGCAGCGGGTGATGATATTCATCATGCGTTTGGTGTCCTGAAGAAGGCGGTTTAATGCCAAAAGATTGTCGGATGTTAGTCGCGGAGCATTATAAAGTCAAACTGAATATTCCTTCAAAATCAATATTTTATTGTCATATTGTGAGGTGGGGCGCGAGGTCTGCGAAGGAATCTTCAGAAGTTGTTTTTCCAGTCGCGGATTTCCGCCAGCACGCTGACCGGATCGCTGAGTTTTTTTGCCGCCCGCCCGCTGGCGCTGGCGATGATGGCCGGCTCATCGACGCGCAGGAACGGGTTGGTGGCCTTTTCCTGGGCAATGGTCGAAGGCAGGGTCGGCTGGTCGCGGTCGCGCAGTGCCTGCATCCGCGTTTCCAGTTCCGGCAGCCGGCGGTTTTCGGGTTCGGCGGCCCGCGCGAACTTGAGGTTGGACAGCGTGTATTCGTGGCCGCAATAGACGCGGGTGGCATCGGGCAGGCGCGCCAGCCGGGTCAGCGAGTCGTGCATCTGGCGCGGTGTGCCCTCGAACAGCCGGCCGCAGCCGGCGGCAAACAGCGTGTCGCCGCAGAACAGCAGGCCGTCACCATAAAACGCAATGTGCGAGCGGGTGTGGCCGGGGATTTCCAGTGTTTCCATGTCGATGTTGAAATGCGGCAGCGTGAAACGCTGGCCTTCGGCAAGACGTTCACTGACTTCCGGGATGCGTTCGTCGCGCGGTCCGTAAACGGGCACTTTGGTTTTGGCCAGCAAGGCTGCGTTGCCACCGACATGATCGGCATGATGATGGGTGTTCAATACGGCGACGAGTTGCAGTTTTTCGCGCGCCAGATAGTCGAGCACCGGTTGCGCATCGCCCGGATCAACCACGGCAGCAAAACCGGCATCGCGGATGGTCCAGATGTAATTGTCGGCAAACGCACGCAGCGGCACGACTTCGTATGCGGCCATATTCGGACTCCGTTCTGATCAGTGACCGATTATGATTTAAACTTCAGTCATGTCAACATCTGGCATGTCAATTGCAGCCAACAACCTTGGCGCGACTGAATGGCTGGCGAGTTCGCCGGGCCAGTACCTTGTCGCCCGTGAACAGGCCTACTTCGACGAGGCGGTGGCCGATATTTTCGGTTATCACGCGCTGCAGCTGGGGCTGGAGCAGGTCGATCTGCTGCGTGCCAGCCGCATTCCACTGCGCGTGCACGCCGGACCGCAGGGGGCTGTCGGCCTGCGCGCCGATTTCCGCGACCTGCCGATCGACTCGAACAGCGTCGATCTGATGGTGCTGCCGCATACCCTCGAATTCTCCGAAAACCCGCACCAGGTGGTACGCGAAACGGCGCGGGTGCTGCGCCCCGAAGGACACGTGATCATCTCCGGATTCAATCCGCTGAGCCTGTGGGGCCTGCGCCGCAGCATCGGCGCGCGCGGCGATTTTCCGTGGAGCGGCCATTTCATCCACCTGCCGCGGGTCAAGGACTGGTTTGCACTGGTCGGCCTCGAAATCGTTGCCGGCTCGATGGCCTGTTATGCGCCACCCTGTGTCGAGCAGAAATGGCTGGATCGTTTCGGTTTCATGGAAAAGGCCGGAGATCGCTGGTGGCCGATTGCCGGCGGGGTATTTTTCCTGCAGGCGATCAAGCGCGTGCGCGGCATCCGCCTGATCATGCCGGCTTGGAGCGATCGCGCGGTGCCGAAAAAGAGCCTGTCGGCGGTGCCGGAGCGGGTGCGTGACGAAGAAGCCGCGGCAGCCAAGGTGCGCACAGTCAATGAGTGATTTGTTCAGCAACAACGCGGGCGATGTGTCCGGTGAGATGAATGCGGAGTGCGCGGTCGAGATTTACACCGATGGTGCCTGCAAGGGTAATCCGGGTATCGGCGGCTGGGGCGCCTTGCTGGTCAGCGGCGGCAAGACGCGGGAATTATTTGGTGGTGAAGCGCACACCACCAACAACCGCATGGAAATGATGGCGGTGATCCGCGCGCTGGAAGCGCTGAAACGCCGCTGCCGCGTGCGCCTGCATACCGATTCCAAATATGTGCAGCAGGGCATCTCCGAGTGGATACATTCCTGGAAAAAACGCGGCTGGAAAACCGCCGACAAAAAGCCGGTGAAAAACGAAGACCTGTGGCGCGAGCTGGATGAACTCGCCGCGCAGCACGACATCGAATGGCTGTGGGTCAAGGGCCATTCCGGGCATGACGGCAACGAACGCGCCGATGAATTGGCCAACAGGGGTGTGGAAAGTGTCAAACCGGGGCAGGTGGCCTGATGGCGCTGCGGCAGATCATTCTCGATACCGAAACCACGGGTCTTGACCCGAAGTTGGGCCACCGTGTGATCGAGGTCGCCGGAGTTGAGCTGGTCAACCGGCGGCTCACCGGCAAGCACTTTCATCGTTATCTGAATCCCGGGCGGGACAGTGAAGAGGGCGCGCTGCAGGTGCACGGCCTGACCACCGAATTCCTCAGCGACAAACCGAAGTTCGCGGAAGTCGCCGATGAGTTTCTCGATTATGTCAGCGGCGCCGAGCTGGTGATCCACAACGCGCCCTTCGACATCGGTTTCCTCGACAGCGAGCTGGCGCTGGCGCGCAAAAAAAAGATCAAGGCCTATTGCCCGGAGGTGATCGACACCCTGCGCATGGCCAAGGACCTGCATCCGGGCAAACGCAACGGTCTTGACTCCTTGTGCGACCGTTACCAGATCGACAATTCGGCGCGCACCCTGCACGGCGCCTTGCTGGACGCGGAATTGCTGGCCGAAGTCTATCTGGCGATGACCCGCGGCCAGGAAAGCCTGATCACCGAAACTGATGCCGCGCACGCCGAAGTCCATACCACGGGATTCAAGCGCGGTGAATTGAAGCTGATGGTGTTGCGGGCGAGCGCGGAGGAGATTGCCGCGCATGAAGCGCAACTCTCCGAGATCGACAACGCCAGTGGCGACGCGTTATGGCGAGCTGAATAGCCGCCAGAGCCAGTTTTAAATTTACTTTAAAATCAAATACTTATATAACTCTCGCTCAAGCTCTAGGCAGTTAGTTTCAGCAACTGCCGGAACGAATCCGCAAACTGTTTCAAACCCTCGACCTGTAATTCCTGTCCCGCGGCATCCATGTCGATGCCAAAATCCTGCAGCGCAGCGAATTGTTTGCTTGCGGCATCGATGTCGACTTCCAGCGTTGGTTCCGCCTTGCCGTGATCGCGGAACGCGGCCAGCGTGGCATCGGGTACTGTGTTGACAGTCTGCGGGCCGATCAGCGATTCGATATACAGCACATCGTTGTAGGCCGGGTTTTTGCTGCCGGTGCTCGCCCACAGCATGGCCTGCGGCCGTGCGCCGCGTTTGGCGAGAGCGCTGAATGCGGCGCCGGTAAACGTGGCGCGGTAATACTGATAAGAGAGTTTTGCCAGTGCCACCGCCGATTTGCCGCGCAAGGGCAGCGCTTCGCCGCCGATCGCCTCGAGGCGTTTGTCGATCATCGTATCAACACGACTCAAGAACAGGCTGGCCACCGATTTGACCTTGCGCGCATCACCGCCGGCATCCATGTGGCGAGTGATGCCGCGCACATAGGCCTGCGCCACCTCGCGCACATGGCGCAGCGAAAACATCAGCGTGACATTGACCGAGCAGCCAGTGGCAACAAGTTCTTCGATGGCGGTAAGGCCGGCGCTGGTGGCCGGCACCTTGATCAGCAGGTTGTCGCGGGCCACAGCAGCTTTTAATCGCAGGCCGGCAGCCAGCGTTCCTGCGGCGTCATGTGCCAGCTCTGGTGAAACTTCAAGACTGACATAACCGTCATCGCCGTTGGTCGATTTGTGCAGTGGTAGCAAGATGTCACAGGCAGCCTGGATGTCAGCAATGGCCAACGTTTCGTAACGCTGTTCGGCAGACAAGGCCGGATCGCTTTTCAGCTTCTGCAGTTCCCCGCGGTAATGCGGGCTTTCGCTGATCGCCTTGAAAAAAATCGTCGGATTCGACGTGACACCGGCGATGCGGTCTTCAGTTACCAGTTTTTTCAGAGTGCCTTCCTGCAGCAGTGTGCGCGACAGGTTATCCAGCCAGATACGCTGGCCGAGGGCATGCAGGCGGAGCAGGGGATTGGGTTTGATCATGGCAACAATGATTTTACGAATGGTTAGGGTACTAAATAAAATTACACTCTCCCTCGCCCCGTTTACGGGGAGAGGGTTGGGGTGAGGGGCTTCAAAATCATTTTGGTGCGCGCTCTTCGGCCGTTCAACGCGGGTATTGTCGCGCCAGCTCCGCAGCCACGGTGATAATCAGCCGACGCGAAATGCTGACGCTGGGCGGCAGCCGCGGCAGCGCTTCGACATCAAACCACGCAGCCTCTTCGATTTCGACGCCGTCGGGACGCAACGCGCCGCCGGCATATTCGGCAGTGAAGGCGACCATCAGTGAATGCGGGAAGGGCCAGGGCTGGCTACCGAAATAACGCAGGTTAGTGACTTCGACGCCGACTTCCTCGCGGGTTTCGCGCGCCACGGTGTCTTCGAGCATTTCACCGGGTTCGACGAAACCGGCAATCGCGGAGTAGCGTCCGGCCGGCCACACACCCTTGCGCGCCAGCAACAGTTCGCGGCCGCGGGTGATCAACACCATCACTGCCGGTGACACCAGCGGGTAAGTGGTGAAACGGCAGGACGGGCAGGCGCGGGCACGTTCATCGGTGCGCGCCTGCATCGGGGTGCCGCAGCGACTGCAGAACTGGTGGTTGCGTTCCCAATCGATGATCTGCAGCGCGCGTCCGGACAATGCGGCCAGCGTGCTGTCGACCATGCCGAACAGATCGCGCAGTCCGAGCGGCGCCCAGCCGGCGGGCAGCGGATGTGCTTCATCAACTTCGGCTGCGTAACAATGCTGATCACCGAGCAGACCGAGATAGTGGCTGCGCACGGTGACTACGCCATGTTCCTCCAGCGTGCAGCAGCAAGGCAGTGCTGCGGATTCGGCATTGCTGACCAGGATCGATCCGCGCTGGAACGCGAACCACAGTGCGGGGATGTCCTGCGCTGCGGGTGGTGTGACTAGGGGGATGTACTGATCGGGCATGGTGTTGGTTGCCTTGAGATACGCGAGTATATCCGGCAGTGATTGCGGAAGTTTTTACCGCGTGTCAGGCGAGAAGATTGGTGGGCGGCACTGGGATCGAAGCAGTGGCTTCAACCGCGTGAATCGAAATTTCCGGTATTAGTTACATTAAATCAAATGCTTACACTGATCGACTCTGTTTAATGTGACAAATCAGGTTTTTTTGGGACATCAGTGTGCGCCAAAATGGGCGTAGCAAAGACCCGTAATTTCACGGTGAAACGGTGGTTGGTACCAAAAATGATGCAATCTGAAACGTCTGAAAACGTGCCGCGTTTGACGGTTCGCTTTTACCGCGGAGTGCATGCATCATGAACCGCAATCCCCATGCGGGTTCTGATTTTGACGATTTCCTGAACGAAGAAAATATTTTCGACGAGGCGCAGGCCATTGCAGTCAAGCGTGTTCTGTCTTTTCAACTGGAGCAGAGTATGAAGAAATCGCGACTGACCAAAAGCGCCATGGCCAAGCGCATGGGAACGACGCGGGCGCAACTGGATCGTTTGCTCAACCCGGAAAATCCATCGACAACGCTGACGACTGTCGTCAAAGCAGCGGGTGCACTGGGGCAACGCGTGAAGATATTGTTGGAACGTGCGTAGCAAGGAGTTTAGGGTGTCTGACCCTGAGGTTTCCCCACGAATCATGTCGAGTGTGTGGCGTATTGAATGGCATTGGCAACCTGCTCGCGCAAGGTGAGTATATGCTGTCAGGGATCGCCGAGTTGACGTAGCAACGCGGGGCTTGCAGATCAGTCTGCGGGCGGGAGTCATCACCGAGATTTCAGCGCGATCCTTGCGCCCTGTGCTCATCAACTGAAGTTCCAGCTGCCGGGGCCTTGGCGGCCTCCCCGATCAGTCGCAGGGCAAGCTGCGCGATATGCGCGATCAACAACAGGATCAGCAGGCGTGTAGCACCGGCACTGCGGCAGTGTGACAGTCCCATGCCGAGGGCCATGTTCTTGGTATCGCGAAACGGTTGTTCGATGCGCAGGCGCTGCGCGTAGAGCTTGGCGATGCTCTGCGCGCTCAGGTGATGCAGTGTGTTGACGCCTGTCTAGAATTGATCACTTTCCCCACAATGCGTCGATCCATAATTGACCAGCATAGCTGTTCGCGGAAAGCCGCCAGTCCTGGCTAGCAGTCCGTTGTTCCTGGCCAGCTTTCAACCGGCACTGGTGGTCAAATCGAGGCCAGCGTTAACAGGCATTATCTAATAGGTCATATCTTGCCACTATATCGTTAATTTGGTGTATTATATGACTCATTATGACGCGTACCTCCCCATCACTGTTGCCACGTCTTTCACGTCTGTTGGAGAAGGTCGGAGGCAATTTGAAGCTTGCCCGTCTGCGTCGGAATTATTCGGCAGAGACCGTGTCGCAACGCGCTGGCATTTCGCGCAAGACGCTGTACAGAGTCGAGAAGGGCGATCCAGCGGTGGCGTTTGGCATTTATGCGCGGGTGTTGCAGGTGCTGCGACTGGAACAGGCTTTGGTACTCCTGGCGGCGGATGATGAGTTGGGGCGAAAACTCCAAGACGCCCAACTCGCTCCCAAGCAGCGTTCTCCCAAGCGTCGTGCCGCCTCGCCGCAAGATGGCGAGGTCGATCCCGATGGCGGCCCAGGAGCTACCTGATGGTCAGATTCAACACGGTGCAGGTATGCGTCGATCTTGAGCCCTTCGGGGAACCCGCGCTCATGGGCTCTTTGCATTGCCAGAACGCAGGTTCCGGGGAGATTTTCTCCTTCGAGTATGCCCCGTCGTGGCTACAGCGCGCCGAGGTTTTCGCGTTCGACCCCGATCTCGCCCTAGTCTCAGGGTCGCAGTACCCCGCACCGGATCGCGTCTCATTCGGCATCTTTTTGGACTCTTCGCCAGATCGATGGGGCAGGGTGCTAATGCAGCGCCGCGAAAATACACGAGCGCGTCGAGAGGGACGAAGGCCCGGCACTTTGACGGAGTGGGACTTCCTGCTGGGTGTGCACGATGAAACTCGACTTGGGGCGTTGCGCTTTCGCGCGGCAGCAGGTCGGCCGTTCATGGATAGCGATGCGGGTTCTGCTGCGCCGCCTATCACATCCCTGCACGAGCTGCAGGCCGCCAGCCTACACTATGAGCAGCATGAGGACGAGGAGGACCATCCGGACTATGAGCGTTGGTTGTCCCAGCTTTTTGCGCCCGGTACCTCCCTTGGCGGCGCTCGGCCCAAGGCGTCGGTGCGTGACGAGGCGGGTGTCCTGTGTATGGCCAAATTCCCGAGCCAGCAGGACACGCGGGACATCGGCGCCTGGGAACTGCTTGCCCATCGCCTCGCGGCGAACGCCGGTGTCATTGTGCCGGAGACTTGGCCGTTGCGCCTGCAAGACAACCCGTACACGACCTTTATTGTGAAACGGTTTGACCGCACGCCGCGCGGCGCTCGGCTGGCTTTTGTTTCAGCCATGACGCTGACGCAAAGAGCCGACGGCGAGGCCGGTGCCAGCTATCTCGAACTGGTAGATTTGCTGCAATCCAGAGGTGCCAATACTCAGGCTGACTGCGAGCAACTCTTCCGCCGCGTTGTCTTCAGCATCCTGATTCACAATACTGACGACCATATGCGCAACCACGGGTTTCTCATCGACGCGCAGGGCATCCGGTTATCGCCGGCCTATGACATGAATCCATCGGTCGAACGCCGTGAGCTGTCGTTGGCCATCAACGAAGTGGAGGCGGCATGTGATGTCTCGATCGCCATGGATGCCTGCCATGATTATGGCTTGTCCCGACAGGAGGCGGACAACGTGCTGAACCAGGTACGTATCGCCGTAACGCCGTGGCGAAGCGAAGCTGCCAGACTTGGCATTCCAAGGGCAGAACAGGAACTGATGGCGTCAGCTTTTAGCGCGTAATTTGCGTCGCGCTGTAACGCAGTCGGAACCTGATAGTGCGATCCGCCATTTGGTCGCGGATTTCGACCGCTATTCACAACGTGTGAATCGGCCATCGAGAGCCTTGACTTGTTGACGCCTGTCTAGAATTGATCACTTTCCCCACAATGCGCCGATCCAGAATTGACCAGCATATTCTGTTCGCGGAAGGCCGCCAGTCCTGGCTTAGCAGTCCGTTGTTCCTGGTCAGATTTCAGCCGGCACTGGTGGTCAATTCGAAGCCAGCGTCAACAGGACTTGGACTTGGTAGCCTGCCTTGCGGCGGGTAATCGTGGCCATACGCAAACCTCACTGTGTAAGATTTGTGTAACCACGGTTTTTTCAGAGGGGTAATCAGTCGGGGAATGGTGCCAAGTGACTGATTTTCATTGGTGGGCGGTACTGGGATCGAACCAGTGTCGCCATTTTTTTTATTATATAAAACAATAGGTTGCAAAGGTGTGGTGGCGGATTTGTGCCATAGAACGTATTTGTGCCATAGAATTTCGAAATTCCCCTTCATTTTGCGCTGCAAATATAGGGCTATCTTCTGAATGTCGATCAGACTTGTTGCCGTGATCTCAAATTGAACTGGACATTGGGTTTTCTGTTGCATGACTACAGCACGGGCCGCAACCCGGTCCCCAGAATAGACGTCACGAACCCGCAATTTGACCAGGTCGCAATCCCTTAGCCTGCTGTCGATTGCCAAATCAAAAAAGGGCTGGGTCCCGGATGCGGTTGGCAAGTGATCAGCGACAAACAA
>ENA-ORBV01000816-ORBV01000816.1-microbial-mat-metagenome-genome-assembly--contig:-NODE-816-length-70880-cov-8.337330_pt1 | contig 70880 bp, 63 predicted proteins | sample MGYA00237777_ERZ505514 | MGnify/ENA primary metagenome ERZ505514 (study PRJEB26160, sample SAMN06269048) | microbial mat metagenome | isolation source: Oligotrophic lake microbial mat | place...
ATGATACGGCGACCACCGAGATCTACACCTCTCTATTCGTCGGCAGCGTCAGATGTGTATAAGAGACAGATATTAACCTAAGATCACAGAAAGCGCTCCGGAGGACACTTGGCCACCACTTTGCTTGCCGTCGACGACAGCAACACCATGAGGAAAGTCCTCGAAATTACCTTTTCAGGTGACGATTACCAGACCGTTACCGCGGCGAGTGCTGCAGAGGCGATGAACAAGCTCGCGTCGGACCGCCCCCAGCTGGCGTTGATCGATGCGGGTCTGGACGGCGACGGGTACTCGCTGTGTCAGCAGATCAAAAGTGCCGCGCCAGGTATCGCGGTCATCCTGTTGACCAGCAAACATCAACCCTATGATCGCACCCGCGGCGCTCAAGTCGGGGCAGATGATTTCATGGACAAGCCTTTCGACACGCAGCAGCTGTTGGATCGCGTGAAGAGCCTTTCAGCAGGCCGACCTCAAGTTGCCTCGCGTCCTGTCGCGCCCATGGCAACCAGCACCACCGCGGCCAGCGTTGGAGCACGCCCGCGTGCGCAAACCCTCTCCTACGGTACGCCCACGGCGGGAACGCCCGGTGCAGCTTCACCGCCGGACGCCGCGCGCCCACGCACCCCAACGCTCACCACGGGTACGCCACCTTCCGCTCTGGAGCAGCGCCCGGCCTCCCCAATCACCACGCAGGGGCTCGCGCCAGCGGCACAAGACGCCGTCTTCGCTGCAGCCGCAAACGGCGCCGGCAGCCCTGGCCTGGCAGGCAAGCTAGCTTCGCTTGGGCTCACTTCGGATCAGGTGCATGCCGTGCTGGCTCTCTCGCGCGAAATTGTGGAACAAGCGGTTTGGGAGGTCGTGCCAACACTCGCCGAGACGATGATCCGCGAAGAGCTCGACCGCCTGACTGCACAGCTTTAAGCTCCGTTGCGAGCCCCGAGTTCGAGCGTTAGGGTGCGCCCCGATGCACGAGCTGCCGAAGGTCTACGACCCCACCGACGTTGAACCCCGCTGGTACGCCTATTGGACGGCCCAGGGCGTGTTTGCGGCTGGCACAGATCCGAACGACACGCGCCCCGTCTACGTGATCGCGCTGCCGCCACCCAACGTTACAGGTTCTCTGCACATGGGGCATGCCCTGATGGGCACTCTGGAAGACGTGCTCGTGCGGCACAAACGCATGCAGGGTTACAACACGCTTTGGCAACCGGGCACGGACCACGCTGGGATCGCAACCCAGACTGTGGTGGAACGTCAACTTCGTCAAGAAGGCAAATCTCGACACGATCTGGGCCGCGAGGCGTTCGTCGAGCGCGTGTGGCAGTGGAAAGAGCAAAGCGGCAATCGCATCGTTGAACAGATGCGCGTGCTCGGGTGCTCCGCTGATTGGGCGCGCGTCAAATTCACGATGGATCCGGATTTGTCGCGAGCGGTGCGAGAAGCCTTCGTCCGGCTCTACGAAGATAAGCTCATTTATCGTGCAACGAGGCTCATCAACTGGTGCAGTGATTGCCGCACAGCGTTGAGTGACCTTGAAGTGGAGAACGAGGAAGCGGACGGCAAGTTGTATGAGTTCGCCTACGAATTGATCGACGAAAACTCGGGCTCCGAGAAAATGGAGCTGATCGTCGCCACCACTCGCCCCGAAACGATGCTGGGTGACACGGCAGTGGCCGTTCACCCCGAGGACCATCGGTACCTGCATTTGCACGGGAAGAAGCTCAAGCATCCGTTGGTGGAGCGGGAGATCCCCATCATTGCGGACGCTGTGCTCGTCGACATGACGTTTGGTACGGGCGCCGTGAAAGTGACGCCAGCCCATGATTTTAACGACTTTGCCACCGGCAAACGCCACGGTCTCGAAGAGATTTCCATCCTCAATCTCGACGGCACCCTGAACCAAGCTGGCGGGCGCTTCGCGAGCCTCAGCGTGGCCAAAGCGCGCAAAGAAGTGAAGCTCGCCTTGGCAGCGCTCGGCCTGGAGCGCGGCGAGAAAGCCCACAAGCTCCAGGTGCCACGCTGTCAGCGTTGTCGCAGCGTGGTCGAGCCGATGATTTCGACCCAATGGTTTGTTAAGATGCAGCCGCTTGCGGAGCCCGCGCTGGCTGCGGTTCGCGACGGTCGTACTCAAATTGTCCCGGCAGAATGGGTGAAGACGTACGAGCATTGGCTCACCCACATTCAAGACTGGTGTATCTCGCGCCAACTTTGGTGGGGGCACCAGATCCCAGCCTTCCACTGCGACGCTTGCCAACACATTACGGTAACTCGAGAGGCCGCACCGAGCGCTTGTGAAAGCTGCGGCGGCAGCCCATTGCGCCAGGATCCGGACGTGCTCGATACGTGGTTTTCAAGTGGGCTTTGGCCATTTTCCACGCTCGGCTGGCCTGATAGCACGCCCGATCTCCGCCGCTTCTACCCCACGAGCGATCTCGAAACGGGCTACGATATTCTGTTCTTCTGGGTGGCGCGCATGCTCATGCTCGGCCTCCACCTGACGGGCGAGGTTCCCTTTCGACGCGTGCTCTTGCACGGCATGGTGGTCGACGAAACGGGAGAGAAAATGAGCAAGGTGAAGGGCAATACGCTCGATCCTTTGGATTTGATTCATGGCGCCAGCTTCGACGACGTCGCCAAGCGAACGCTGCCTGGTGCGCCGCTCAGCGAGGCACTTCAGAAATTCAAGAAGGCCTACCCTTCAACTGCGCAAATGGGGCAAGGCTTCCCAGCCTATGGGGCGGACTCGATTCGTCTCACGCTCTGCAGCTACTCACCGCAGGCCAAGCGCATCAGCCTTTCGCCCAAGCGCATCGAAGGCTACCGCAACTTCTGCAACAAAGTTTACAACGCGGTGCGCTTCTCGCTCCCGCACATTGAAGGCCAGATCCCACAACAGAAGCCAGCTCATCCCACGCACTTGGTTAACCGCTGGATCCTCTCGCGGCTCGGAACCGTCGCCGAACAAGCGACCCGGAGTATCGATGCCTTTCGCCTCGATGAAGCCTCTTCGGCGCTCTATCATTTCATTTGGGACGAGCTCTGCGATTGGTACCTTGAATTCAACAAGGCGCTGTTCGTCACCGGCACGGAAGCCGAACAGCTCGAAACTCGGCAGACGTTGGCACACGTGATCGAAGGGGCTCTGCGCGCGCTTCATCCGTTTGCTCCCTTCTTGTCTGAAGAATTGTGGCAGCGCGTGCCGCGTCCCGAGGGCCGCCCGCATTGCCTGGCTTTGGCACCCTTCCCAACACGCGAGGATGGCCCATTAGACTCAGATGCCGAGCGCGAGGTTAACCTGATCACGTCGGTGATCACGGCGGCGCGCACCATTCGGAGTGACCATGAATTGGAAAAGTCCGCGAAAGTGCCGCTTCAACTGCGCACCCAGGATCCAGAGAGCCGACGTTTGCTAGAAGCCCAGAGCGCGCTCGTTGAATGGTTTGTGAGGAGCGAAGGCGCGCCGGAATGGGTTGCTCCCGAGGCGCCGCGGCCAGCGGGCGCTGTCACCGCTGTTGCCGGCAACGTCGAAGTCCTTGTCGGCTTGCGTGGCCTGATAGAGCCAGCCAAAGAAGGAGCTCGGCTCGACCGCAAACTGAAGAAAGCTGAGCGTGATATGGCCGGTCTCGAGGCGCGGCTCACCAACGCCAACTTCCTGAAGAACGCGCCCCCCGAAGTGGTCGAGGCCACACAAGCCGAGCTTGCAACCTTGAAAAGTCAGCGAGCCAGCCTGATTGCAGCGGTAAAGCTCCTGGTTGAACTCAACTAGCGCAGGCTCATTGCCTCAAAAAGCTCCTACAAGCTGCTACGTGGACGCCAAGCCGGCACGCAGGGTCTCTGGCCAAAATCACTCGCGCCTCGGCAACTGAGGCTTCCAACGTCGCGCCGCCTAGTTCGGTATGGTAGATTTGGGAAGATTCAGGAAATGGCGTCTGGCAGGGATTTCAGCGATTTTACCGGTTCCGCCGCGGACGAGCGGACCGCTGTCGTCAATTTGAGCGATCTTGGCGGCGCACGTACCCCCAAGCAAGCTGACCGACATCTGTTGCTCGGCGTTCGTGGTTCGCAGCTCGGTCAAGTGATCCGGCTCACATCGCGCCCCTTCCGCATCGGTCGCAGCCAAGAGATGGAGCTGTGGCTGAACGATAGTGGCATCAGCCGCAAGCACGCCGAAATCTTGCCAACCCCCGAGGGGTACCTGATCGCCGATCTTGAGAGCGCCAACGGAACCTTCGTCCAAGGTGAGCGCGTTAAACGGCACCTGCTTAACGACGGTGACGTGATTCAATTCGGGCCAGCTGTTGTTTTTCGCTACTCGCTCGCCGACGAAGATCAAGAAGAGATGCTCCGGCAGCTCTATTCCGCAAGCGTCACCGATCCGCTCACCGGCGCCCGCAACCGCGATTACTTTGAATCGCACATGAATGCCGAGCTTTCGTATGCCAGGCGACATCGCACCGACGTCTCGCTGTTGATGTTTGATCTCGATCACTTCAAGCAAGTCAACGACACGTATGGCCATCCAGCAGGAGACGCGGTGCTCGTCGAAGTGGCCCAGGCCGTGCGCGAGATGATCCGCAGCGAGGATGTGTTCGCGCGCTACGGCGGTGAGGAATTTGCGGTCATCCTCCGAGATATTGATCTTGAAGGGGCAGCCCTCGCAGCAGAACGGCTCCGAAAGAAGCTGGCAGACCTCAACATTCAAGCCGGTGAGCACACGGTGAAGGTTACGGTGAGTATCGGCTGCGCCACGCTCGCCGAATGCAAGGAGCCCCTCGGCAGCGAGCTGATTGCCATCGCGGATCGCAGGCTTTACGGCGCCAAGCATGGCGGACGCGATCGAGTTGTTTCAGCCGATTAGAGCGCTTGGCCTCGATCCCACCCCGTGAGCCAGCAGCAAGCGTCACCCCTTCACCCTTAGCGGGTAGGTCAGTGGCAATAGCTCTATGGCTCGTTGCGTGTCTGCCAAGCTTGGCGCTCATGTGCCAGAAGGGGCACCAGGCGGCGAGCCTTCCAGTCGGACTCGTCTCAATCCTGTTGGCGACGCTCGCGGCGCTGAAGCTGCTCGGTCGTTTGGGAAGCCCAGCAACGGTGGAAGCGTCGCAGCTTCACGCAAGCCCACTCCCATCAACAGCACACGTGGTGGAAGCCAGCTGCCTGCTCTGGCCTGTGGCGCAGTTACTGTTGGCTTGCCTCGCGCTGCTCCTCACCCTGAGGGCTGCCGTTTCCGGTGCTTTGGCGAGCCCGTTCGCGCTCGCTGGCCTGCTACTCACGGCAAGTTTCATGGGGTGCGTGGTCACCGGTTTTCGGGTGATGCAACATTTTCAGACGCGCACGGATCGGCACGCCTTCGGGTTTTTTTCGCACGGAGGCTTTGGGCTGGTGCTCGTCAATAGCCTGCTCCACCTGCCGTTGCTCGGAAAATTTTCGCTGATCGATCCTTGGGAAACCCACTACGGCGAAGTCGCCCGTGAGATGTTAACCCGAGATGACTGGATCAGTCTTTGGTGGGCGCAGGATGGCTGGTTTTGGTCGAAGCCGGTGCTGGGCTTTTGGCTGCAGGGCTTGAGTATCTCGGCCCTTGGTGTGCGTTTTTTACCCGATCAGATGCTGTTTCAGGCTGGCAGCTTAGCCGAGCCTGAGTGGGCGCTGCGCTTCCCCGTCTTTCTGTTAGCCTTGCTCGCGGTCTACCTACTTTATAAAGCCGTCAGCCGGAGCTTCGGGAAGACAACGGGCCTGCTGAGCGCGCTCATGCTATCCAGCATGCCGTATTGGTATTTGTTGGCGCGCCAAGCGGTCACCGATATGGTCTACGTGGCACCGTTGGTGGCCGCGATGGCGCTCTTGCTACTGGCGGTGAACACACGCGAGGATGAGCGGGTTGAGAGCGTTTGGCTCCGTGTTGGCGCCTACCGTTTCGAGTTCTCTTGGTTTCAGGGGTTCGTTCTTTTGTTGATGGGGCTCGTGCTTCCCCAGGCGCTCTACTTGATTTCGCGGAATATCACGTTCGATTGGGCAGCCTGGCGCGCCACTTGGCACCTCGACGTCTTCACCTCAGGTTCCGGGGGCGGTAACTGTGGATTACCCGGCAATTCTGCCTGCCACATCAGCTACCCGCTGTTCTCCGCGCCGCAACCTGCACTCGCGGGCCTAGCCTGGCTCTGCTTGCTCGGCTATTTGCTGTGGGCGCTCCGGAAGGAACGGGGCAAGCAGCGCTTATTGTTCTTGTTTGCCTGGGTAGCTGTCGCTCTGAGCGTGATGGCGAAAGGCGCGCCTGGGATGGTCATTCCAGTGGCAACTCTGATCGCCTTTGCGCTGGTGACAGGTCAAATCCGCTTGCTCAAGCGGTGTGATTTCCCAGCGCTGCTGCTGCTTATCGGCTGCATCACGCTCCCATGGCTCCTGCAGATGGTCGTGCGGCACGGATCGGGTTTCACCGAGCGCCTGTTTTGGCACGACATGTATCGACGTGCCTTTGCGCACGTTCACGACACCAACGCCAACACGGACCTTTCATTTCGCTACTACGTTTGGCAGCTGGGCTACGGTCTCTTCCCATTTACCGGGCTGGCCGCCGTTGGATTGGGGGTCAAGATGCTGTCGGGCTCTGAGGCGAAAGACGCCCGCAGCCAAGCCTTCGCCTTCTTTTTTCTCTGGTTTTTGTGTGCCTTTGGTGTGTTTTCCCTCACGCTCACGAAGTTTCATCACTACATTTTGCCGGCAGTTCCTCCCATCGCCGTGTTAACGGCACTCACCTTCGCTCCGCTGCTGACAGGCGCGCTTCCGAGCGGACGCCGTGCTTGGGCTTACTACGGCTTTCTTGGAATCTGCGCGTTGTGTCTGCTGGGAGCTTTGGGGTGCCTATTTGAGGGTTCCTGGCTGGGTCGAGTGCCTGAGCGGAAAGCCTCAGCTCCGGGCATTAACTGGACGACGGCTTTGGGTTGGATGTGCGCGAGTGCCATCTCATTTTACCTGGCGTGTAGGCGCGGACCTCGCCCGCCTGAGGCGGAGCCAGGAGATTCGGAACTCGAAACAGGTGGGCTCTATTCGGGTGCGCTCATCTTGGCAGCGGTAGCGGTGTTAGCGGCGGCGGGGCGCGACCTGATCCTGAGCATCCCAGGCGATGTGCAGGGGCAATCGCGAATTGTCGCGCTTTTCACCTATATTTACGACCGTGCGTGGCCAGTGAGTCTCGATTTCTCATTGCCACTGCGGGCCTTTCTAGCGGCGCTCGTGGGTGTCGGATTGCTCGGTTGCGTGAAGCGCATCCAGGCACATGCCTTCGCTCTGTTCTGCGCGCTTGGCCTCCTATGGGCAGCATTTGGCATCAATATTTACCTCACTGAAACAGCTCAGCATTGGGGCCAACGTTCGACGGTTGCCGCCTACTACCAACATCGAAAGGGGCCCGAAGAGCCGCTCGTGGCCTACCAGCTGAATTGGAAGGGCGAGAACTTCTACACCGGCAACCAGCTCTCAGTATTCGTCACTACCGGCAAAGTGTTCCAGAATTACCTGAACGTACGCCGGAACAGTGGGAAGAAGACGCTGTATATTGCCACCGAGCATACCAGGCTGGCCACTCTCAAGAGTGAGCTGGGTGACGTCGAGTCTTTCACTGAAATCACGACCCCCAAAGACAACAACAAGTTTCTGATAGCCCGAGTCACGCTCTAGTTCAGCGGAGCTCCGTCCCAAAAGACCCTACGCCGAGAAGTGCGCCTCAACAGCGTCGAGTAAGCCTTCCACGGTGTGCAGCTGGGCCACAATCGGCACGTTTAGCCCGTGTTCGCGAGCACGCTCGAGAGTCACCGGGCCAATCGCTGAGAGCGCGGCGTGCCCCAGAAGCTCGTGCGCCTGGGCGCCTAGCGCCTCGACCAACGAATCCACCACTGAGGCTGAAGTGAGCAGGACGACATCCACCCGCCGTGCGCGAAACTCCGACTCCAACCACTCAAGCTTATCGGCTGCAACCGGCTCGGTCTCGTACACCGGCAAGACCTCAACGTGGATGCCAGATGCGCGCAGCATCTCGGGTAACGCTTCGTTCGCCACACGCGCTCGCGGCAACAGCACACGCTGCACTCCCCCTTGGGCGAGAAGTGCGCGTGCCAGCTCTTCGCCCGTGAAGCTATCGGCGATCCGATCGGCAACCAAGCCAAACTGTCGCAAGCTCACGGCTGTTTTCGCACCGACGACGCCAATCTTCAGCGACCCAAGGGCTCGAACATCGCGGCCACTGCTCAACAAGCGCGTCAAGAATTTCTCAACACCGTTGGCGCTCGTAAAGAGCAGCCAATCGAAGCTCGCGAGCGCGACGAAAGCGGCCTCAATCAGCTCCGGGGCCCTCGGTTCGTGGATCTCAATCAGCGGCGCCAAGATAGCTTCCGCACCTCGCACTCGAATCGCGCGCGCCGTCGCCTCGGCTTGTTCCACAGCGCGCGGCACCAAAATCCGACGCCCAAATAGCGGCAAATTATCAAACCAGCGCATTTTCTCGCGCAAGCGCACCACTTCGCCCACCACGATCACCGAAGGATTGGCGACGTTCGCTTCGCGCACGCGCTCCGCAATCGTCGACACAGTTCCCATCACCACCTGTTGCTCGGGGCGCGCACCCCAATGCACCACGGCACAAGGGGTTGAGCCCGCTCGCCCACCCTCAATCAGCGCCTGCATGATGGATTCGATCCTGCGCATACCCATCAAAATGCACAGCGTGTCCGTCGCAGTAGCCAAGCGCTTCCACGACTCGGGCGACCACTCCACGCCTTCGCGATCGGAACCTGTGATGAACGTGACGCTCGACGAGAGCTCGCGATGCGTGAGCGCAATGCCTGCGTAGGTGCTGGCTGCTACGGGCGAAGAGATACCAGGTACGATCTCGAACGGAATACCAGCTTCCGCGAGTGCTAAAGCTTCTTCGCCGCCGCGCGCAAACAAGAGCGGATCTCCACCCTTCAGCCGCACGACGCGTTTGCCTGCGCGAGCTAAGGAGATCAATTGTTCGGTGATCAACTCTTGCGGCGGATTCAAGCGCCCATAGCGTTTCCCAACGTTCACGAGCTCTGCCGTCGGGCACACGCTCAAGAGGGCAGGGTGAGCCAAGGCGTCGTGCAGCACGACCTCGGCGTGCGTGAGGACTTCGAGCCCACGCACCGTAATGAGCCCCGGATCCCCAGGCCCTGCCCCCACCAGCCACACACGCCCAGTTTTCATCTCAGATGGATTCCAGAAATTCAGTATGTCCTACAAGTGCGATAAACAATGGCTGAGAGCGTAGGCGTTCGGTAGCAGCACTCCAAGGGAAAGGGGCACCTGGTGAGCACCTGGTGGCGGTTTGGACTTGGAATGGCAAGAGTTGGGCAGTTCGCGATTGTGCTCAAGTGTAGGCGCGTGTATGGTGTATACCTTCCTTATCTTTCATTGTTGCCTCCTTCACCACCACCGTTGAACTCTGAGAGACAATCATGGGGCTAGTCGCCATCGACGAACAATTGCCTGACCGCTGGTTTGTTACCAACGGCGTAGTGGTCGTGGGCCCCATCGCCTTCGGAGTCCTCACGCATGGTGTCGTGAGTGGGCGCATTCCTGCAGGCTCCCTGGTCCGGCATGAAACCTGGAACGTCTGGCGGGGCTTCGATGACATTGAAGGTCTGAGCAGCCAGGGCTTGAAGCTCACGATCAATGAGCTGGCGCAAATCAGCGCTCAGTTGGAAACGCGCGCCTCTGGCCCGCTGAGCGATCCGCCGCCGCCGCCAAGCCGTGAACAGATGGTGTCGGGCCAGCCCAAGCCGTATCGGCACGAAGCGCACAGTGTGACTCGGCAAAGCGCCGTTGATCCCGTCGGTGTCTTGAGTCACGCCGAGACGCTCCAGGCCGCTTTACCGCTCACGCTCTCCACAGTTGCCAAGGCCGTCTCAGCAGACGTGGCGCTCCTGCATCGAGTCAGAATGGATCTCGGCAGCACCATCACGATGTACACACACGGCGTTGGCACGGAGCACTTGCTCGGTGAAAAACTGATGGAGGGTGACCCCTCGCTGAGCGCGGCACGGGCCAATCGCACCGTGATTGTTGAGCCCGAGCCCGGCGAGGTCGGTCGCCACATCGCAGGCAGGCTCGGCCGCTCAGCAATAGGGCTGCGCGGTATGGCGATGATCCCACTCTTTGTGCACGGAGCGCTCGTGGTGTTGGTCGAAGTCGGCCGTATTTTTCGGCCTTTCAGCGCACGCGAGATCGGCCGCGCCGAAGATGTGCTGGCGGTCTTAGGCGAGCGCGCTGTCGTTCAGGGCTGGTTCGAGTAGCAGAACGGGGATACCTTAGCGGGGCTGTGTTGCTTTTCTCCGCCAACTGCCGTGAATCCCAGGTGCAGCGTTGGGTGGGAGTGCTCTGCTGGCTGCTGCTCAGCGTGGCTTCGTTCTCGGCGGTCGGTTGTAGTTCGACGTGTGATACGGGCGGCAGTTCACAAGACACCGTGCGTTTTACTGGTGGCCATACGGATCTAACGCTCTCGCGCTACGAGAGCAACGGATTTGATGAGCCATTCTTGGTGTTCCCTCCCGGGCGCCGTTATGAGTTCCCACACGGGTTCGGTCAGGTGCCGACTCAGCTTGGGATTTTTTTGGCTTTTCAGGAGACCAACAGCTCATTCTCGCTCGCAGCTGGCAATGAGGCCTTGATTGAAGCGGTGGATGCGAACGTGATTCGCATCAGAAATGATACGTGCGCGGATTTCTATGTCCGAGTGGACGCGGGAGTGGCCCCTCGGGGCTCGATGTGATCCTTAGCGAATTGCAGCGAGTGCAACTTCGCGTAAAGCCCACCGTGGCGCAGCAGCTCTTCATGCGAGCCGCTCTCGACAACCCGGCCTGTTTGGAAAACCACGATGCGATCAGCTGCGCGAATCGTGCTCAGTCGATGCGCAATGATGAGCGCGGTTCGATCCTTCAGCAGCTCCTCCACCGCCTTCTGCAGGCGTGACTCCGTGTCGCTGTCCACACTGGCCGTGGCTTCGTCCAGAATCACGATCGGCGCATCGCGATACAACGCTCTTGCGAACGCGATCAGTTGGCGTTCTCCGGCGGAAAAGTTGGTCGCCCGCTCTTCGATGCGAGCCTGGATCCCCAAGGGCCTAGAGGCCAGCATATCCCACGCCTGGAGCTGACGCAGAACCTTCTCCACACGTGCGAGATCGGGCTCGCCCGACGCGATGTTCGAAGCGATCGTGCCCGGGAAGAGGTGGACATCTTGGGGCACCACCGAAAAGTTCGCCCGCAGTTCTTCGCGAGAAAAACCCCGAACATCCCGGCCCTGCACAAAGATTGAACCCTGCTGAATGTCGTAGAGCCGGAGCAGCAGCGAAGCGATGGTGGTCTTCCCGGAACCCGTGGGGCCCACGAGCGCCAGCTTTTCGCCGCGCTTGGCAGAGAAGCTAACACCGTGCAACACTGGCCGTTCAGGCTTATATCCGAACACCACGTTTTCGAGCGAGAAAGCGGCACTCTTATCAGAAGGCTCGGTGCTGTTGGGCAGCTTGGGGGCATCGGCTGCCTCGACCTCCAGCAACGAAAAGACTCGCTCCGCGCCCGTCATCGCGCTCTGGAGCAGCACGTAGCGCTGGGCCAACGCGCTGATCGGCTCAAAGAACATGAGCAGATAGGCGTTGAAAGCCACGATGGTCCCAAAGCTGACAGAGTGATAGCCGAGCGCCGCGATGATCGAGGCCAGACACACCGCACCGACCATTTCGATGGCGGCATCTTGCATCGACTCATACTTGATGGCCCGCACATTCGCGTCACGATAGCTCACATTGATTCTATCGAACTCCCGGGCTGCCGCTTCCTTCTGCGTGAACGCTTGAACGACCGCCATGCCGTTCACTTGCTCGCTCATGGTGGCGTTCATTTGGGCTGTTTTTGCTCTGATTTCCCGAAAAGACTCGCGCAGCCGGCGGCGAACAAACACCACCATGGCCCCCACGAGCGGCGTTGCGGCGAAGGCGATCATCGAAAGCTTTGGATCGAGCATCACCATCAGGATGACGATCCCAATCAGCCGGACCAGATCACCGACCGCGTTGAGCGCACCCGAAGCAAAGATCTCCTGGATGGCGTCGACATCGTTGGTCACGCGCGTGACCAGACGCCCCACGGGCTGCGTATCAAAGAACCCTTGGCGCAGGCCGTGCAGGAAGCGAAACACCGCGCCTCGCAGATCGGCCATCGACTTGGCCCCAGCGATCTGGACGGCATACGTCTGGACGAAAAGCAGGATTTGCTCCATGACGGCGATGAATGCCAGCGTGAAACCTGCGTTCATCAGAACCTGCTCATTTCCCGAGAGCACCCCCTCATCGATCGCGTGCTTCATCACGAGCGGACGCGCCAGACTGCCAAACGCACTGACCAGGATCACAATCACGGCGACCCACAAGAGCCTCTGATAGGGCCGCACGAACGGCCACAATTTGGCCAAAAGCCGACCGTCGTAGGCCTTCCCAAAGCTGGCCTCCTCGTGAAAAGCTTTGAGTTTCTCCTCGGCTCGACCTTTGGATTGGGCGGTTGCAACTTCTGTCATGTACCCACCGCTACGGCATTGCTGCCTTCCTGACTCAAGATTTCAAGCTCACGTTCGATACGTTGCTCTTCGGCAAAGATGGAATAAAGGCCGCTAGCCTTGACCAATTCCGCGTGCGTTCCACGCTCCACAAATCTGCCCTGATCCATCACTAGGATTTGATCGCATCGTTCTGCCGCCGCGACGCGGTGCGTGATCAAGATCAAGCCACGCCGCGCACGCTGCCGATCGATGGCCTCCAAAATCGCGGTTTCGGTGCGCGCATCGACCGCGCTCAGTGGATCATCCAACACTAAGATCTTAGCGTCGGCCACAAACGCACGGGCCAGCGCAATACGCTGTTTTTGGCCGCCCGAGAGCTGCACACCGCGTTCCCCCACGACCGTGTCAAAGCCGTCCGGTAATCCGAGCACCTCGTCGAGGATACGCGCTTCCTTCGCTGCCTCGCGAATCGTTTGGAGCGCAAGCTCCGTGTCCGGATCGGGTAACACGTAGCCGATGTTGCGCCCGGCTGTCGTCGAGAACAAAAATGCGGTCTGCTCAGCATAGCCCACAGCGCCGCGCACCGTGGCTAGCGGCAAGTCGCAGATGTCGACGCCATCCAGAAACACGCTAGCGCGCGGCGTATCTTCCAGTCGAGCCAACAAGATCGCGAGCGTGCTCTTGCCACTGCCCGTCCGCCCGACGATGGCGAGAGAGGCCCCCTCTTGCAATTCAAAGCAGACGTGCCGGAGTATTTCAGCTTCTCCGTACTTGAAGCTCAGATCTCTCACCTCAAGCTGGCCACGCAGTTTACCGGGAAGCGTCTTTCCGCCATCCACCACATCGGGGACCGCCGAATAGATATCTGTGAGGCGGGCGTAGGAAGCTCGCCCGCGCTGCACCAAGCCCACCAAAAAGCCGAGCGCCATGAGTGGCCAGCTCAAGCGAGCCAGCGCGCGATAGAATGCCAGAAAGCCGCCCGAGCTGATCTCCCCCTTCAGCATCAAATAACCCCCAAACCAGAACACGATCAGGATCCCAACGGATGTGATGCCCTGCATCACCGGCCCCATCGCTCCCCGCAGCTTGGCCAGGCTTAGATTCTTCTCCAGATAATCCAGGTTATTCTTCTGAAACTCGGACTGCTCACGGCCTTCGAGACCAAAAGCGCGCACGACCCGCACTCCTGCGATGCTGGATTGGACGCGTTCGCTCAACTTGCCAATCGCTTCCTGATTGGAACGCATTTTCCCGAACATTTGCCGGGAGAAACGCATCGTTACGAGCGTCAAGAGGGGCAGCGTCGCCAAGGACGCTAAGGTGAGCTTCCAAGAAATTCCCAGCATCACCGAGAAGGTGCTGATGAATCCAAACACAGTGTTCACCAGATTCAGGATCGCGAATCCAAGCAGCATGCGGACTTGCACCAAATCATTGGTGACCCGCGTCATGATTTGGCCGGTGCTCATGCGCCGATAAAATGACGGACCGAGGGCATGCAAACGTTCAAGCAGCGTTTGGCGGAGCTCATACTCAGCAATTCGCCCGCCGTTGAACATGGCCACGCGTGACCACACGCGCACAAAGAAGGCGCCTAGGGCGACCAACGTCAAGCTCACCCCGAGCGTCAACGCCAGCTCGCGATTGCCCTTGGTCGCAGCGTCGACAGCGATCTGCAGACGCGTATCAAACCAGTACTGAGAATACTGATAGAGCCCGAGCAGGCCCACCCCGAGCGTATAGCGCGGCGACTGACGTCGCAATTGACCCCAAAGGGTGACGGGGAACGGGCTCACTCGGCGCACGTCAGAACACACCGATGCTAAAATGAAAAGCTCCGAAATCCTCCCAGGGCCGGCGATTCTCATACCCCGGGACGACTCGCGCAAAAAGCTGCTCCAGATTGATGCCGTAGTCGAAAACGAGCGGTCCAATTGGGGTGGCCACCCGCAGGCCTGTACCCACGGTGGTGCGCAGGGCAGGGGCTTTCAGGACTTCGACAGGCGCTGTCCAGACATTCCCTGTGTCAACGAAGAGTGCCGTCTTCAAGCTGGCTGTGAGAGGAATGCGCAACTCAGCGCGCGGATTGATGTAGATGTCCCCGCCCCGAATCACCACTTCACGCAGCGTCAGATTACCACTCCCTTGGGCCACCTCGGCGTCGGTTGCTACCACGCGGCGCGCCACATCTTCGGGCACGACTGAATCTTGCGAAAAGCCCCGCAGAGAATCCACGCCGCCCATGAAGAACAAGCGATCGGGATAAGTCTGCGACGTACTATTAGTGTGAACCACAACCCCCCAGCCCAGGCTCAGCGCCAACGCCAGGCCGTTGTCCTTCAGGCGCAGGTAACCCGCGTTGCGTTGGGTGATCCTAAAAAAATCTCCGCGCGAAGGCTCGAACGGATCGGGAGCTGAAACAACGGTGCCACCGGGTACCGGCACGGACACCGGGGAGTCATTGCCGGTTCGGATCGGAACCGCACTCACGTGTTCAACGTCGGCCGAAATAAGCGTGCCTTTGGTGGCATCCAGGGGGGCATCGCGCCGATCCCAGCTGAATCCCACGCGCTCCGCAAGCGCGCGCGTCTGGCCCTCGGGGACCCGAAAACGATCGCGCTGGCCAGGATTCGCGCGGATGAAGTCGCTCAAGCGTTGCTTCTCGGCGGCAGCATTGCCATCGAAAAAGATGGTCGCATCATTGAACTCAATCGCACCTCCCATTTGAACGGAAAACCGGAGCGATGGTCGATAATTCAGTGTGGCAATACCCGCATCCTTGACTAGCCCGTAGTCGCGAGCGTTGTCGCGCAAATCGATCCCCTCCAAGCTCAGCCCGAAGAGTGGTCCGAGTCCGACCTCCGGCAACAAAAAGACCAGCGAGATGTTTCGCTCCAACTGCTGAGCAATCCCAGGCGGGCGCTTGCGCCGAACGTCATCTTCCAGAATCAGGCCTGAAGGCAAATAGTTGAAGCGGCCGCGAAGCGTGAGCTGAACGGCCTCTCCCAGCAGGTTGCGGTGACCGTATTCGAGGCCTCCGCGAAAGCCTTCGCCTGAACTGAAACCCAGAGCCGGCTCCAAATACTGCGGAATTCGCTCCTTAACCTCAACCACCACCACCTTTTCTCGAGCATAAACATCCGGATCCTCGAAGTCGACACGGATGGCGGAAAAGACCCCCAGCGTCGCAAGCCGCTCCTCGGTTTGACGCAGCAGGCTGCGACGATAAAGCTCACCGGTTCGCAGGGCGACGCGCCTGCGAACTAGATTCTCGTTGGTGAGCCGTGCACCCTTGATCACAATGCGAGAAACCCGCACCTGCTCGCGTTCAATGATGCTGAAGCGAAGGCGCGCTCGGGTCTGATCGGGAGAGAGATCGAGGTTGGCTTCAATGTTAGCAAAAGCGAATCCCTCTTCTGCGTAGAGTTCTAATAGCCGACGCCGTGCAGCATCGAGCAGCGCTTGGGACGCGTTGTCGCCAAGCGTCACATCAGCAGTTTGGGCCAGTTGCTGCTCCGTTAGCCTGTGATTTCCCTCGAAGGAAACATCGTACAACTTCGTGCGCGGTCCCAGCTTGATGGGGATCGAAAGCGTCACCGAGGCCTCACAAAACGTGCCGGTGGTGCGATTGACTTGACAGGAGCTAGCGGCGGCTGGCGCCGCCTCTTCGAGAGGAACTCCGCGTTCGTCGAACGAGCAGCTGGGCGCGATCGACACTTTGAGCGGAAGCGGGTGGCACTCGGTCGGTGTTGAGCCGGGCGCGCAGCGGCGGCGACTTAATTGTAGCGGCCCCACCGTGGCTGAAAGGTAGCCTTCCGAACGATACAGCCCCTGGACATGCTTGAGCGCGCGCTCGTAGACCTCCGGAACGTAGCTTCGGATCGGATCGGGAAGGTAGGGGACGGGTCGGGAACTCTTGGCGCCGTGCGCACCCACGAGCGCATCGAGAGTGCGAGAATCAACCGCTGTATACAGCCCAGGTCCGGGGAGATCCTCGACTAAGAAGCTGTCAATTTCAGCGTCGAGCTCGGGAGCGCTGCGGTCGCCCGTCAGGCAGGGGTATCGACGCCCGACCACGCGCAGCGGCACCCCCTCAACAATCCTAAGTGATAGGCTGTCGCTGTATTACTGCCGCGCTGTTCTAATCGTAGCTCAACCGTCGCGTCCCAGAACCCGCGCCGAGCATAGAAATCGCGCAGCCGCTCGCGTAGGCTCTCCGGTTGCCGGTCTTCGCGCGTGTCAAGCTCCAAAGCAAGCAGCAACTGTGACGCGTCGTAGCTTTGATTGCCCTCGAATTCGATAACCGCACGGCGACCGAGCTTCACGGAGATTCGGAGTGAAGATGCAGCGCGCAAGACCTCATGTGTCACTTTGGCCGCTTGCCAGCCTCGCACGATCAACTCTTTAACCAACGCAGCGTCTGCCTGCTCGAGCAGCCGGGCATCCAAACGATCCCCAATCCCCAGACCATAGCCCTCAAGCACGGCGTCAACCTCAGGCGTGGCGCCACGGGGCTCTACCAGAAAAACACGGCTCTTCACCCTCCGCAGGCGGCCTGCCGCAACAGAAATCACCAAGGACACGCGCAGTGGGTCGTCGGTATCCAGCGCCTGCACATCAATACTCGCGTCCGGAAAGCCGCGAGCATCGTAATAGTCTCGAACGTGCAGAGCGACACGTTGGATATCGTCAAAGACAATTTCTGCCCCAATAGCTACCGCGGTAGCCTGCGTGATGTCGTCCTCGTCGAGGAGCAGCCCCCGCAGCTTGACACTCGCGACGATTCGCCGGGGAACGACGCGTAGACGCAGCAGCGCGCCGCCCGGAATTACTTCGACTTCAGCACGTGCGCTGGCATAACCACCCGTGGCCAAGACTTCGCGCAGCGCACGCCGAGCCACCTCCGCGCTGAGGCGCTCGCCAACGTTCACATAGCGCAAGCGCACAGGGACGAACCATTTCGGGTCTGCGCTGACCACCTCGATGCGTTGGATAGGCAGGCCAAGCCCCTCGGCCGCGATGCCTGATTCGAACAGCTCTGGCGCCTGCACACTCAGAGGTCTGAGCGCCGATGTCTCGGCTCGCGCTCCATGCCCCATCGTGACTGCAGCGAGAAAAGCGAAAACGCTGGCAGCCCGAGCACTTGCCCACATCGCAGGCAGTTAGAACACGCTCACGCGAGCCAGAAAAGCGTCGTCCGTTGCCCAGGCGCTACACGTGGCTCTCGAGCGGCCCCCCTGCGGCGAAAGCGCGCCAACAAATGGGCCTTTGTGCGCGTCGAGGATTACGCTAGCCCGGCTCTCCCATCGACCCAGCTTCCGGCATGCCCACCTCCTCAAGAAATTCCCGCCCGACTCGCCGTTGGGGCCGCTGGCTGTCGATTCTGTTCGCGGCCGGCGTCGGCGCTCTGGCAGCGCTCTGGGTTGCAGTACACACGTTCGATTGGGCCGGTCCGCTGGTAGCCAACAGCCTGCGCTCCGTCCTCGGAGGCGACAACGTCGCGGCGTTGGAGGATTTCGTCTACGCGATCGAGGATCGCGTTAATCGCCTCAGCCGAAGTTCCGAGGCACCCAAAGCGTATTGGCGCGTGCCCGCTGCGGGTCACCTTCCTAAAGCAAAGAGTGAGCTTGGAAGTGCGGGAAGCGTCGGAGCGAGTGGAGCCTCTGGAGCCAAGGCCGCAAAAGTGGCCGAGGATCGCCCAGCCTTTCGGCCAGTTGACGTCGGTCCGATGCACCAATCCTGGTCGGCCCCTGGAGATGGCGAGTGGGTGCCAATCCTCACACGTGGGGTGCGCCAGCCTTTGATGTTCAAGACGCTGCTGCACCCAGACGAGAGCCGCTCCTGGGCCGAACTGTTTGTCGTCGCGCTCGATCTCGAACGTTTGGATGTTCGCCTCGTTGCCGGCTCCAAGGAGCCTCAGGCTAACAACAAAGCGGCTGAAAGCTATCAGCGTCTGGCCAAGATCCCTGAGCCGGAGCAAGCGAGCGTGCTCGCCGCTTTCAACGGGGGGTTCATGACCGAGCACGGGGGCTGGGGCATGTTCACCGACGGCGTCGGCTTGGTGACCCCGCGCGACAACGGTTGCGCGCTTTTTGCTTACAAGGATGGCAGCTTCAAAATCGGAACTTTCTCCACGCTTCGGGCCACGATTCCGGATGCAATCTGGTACCGCCAAGGGCCCGAATGCATGGCAGAGAATGGCAAATTGCACCCTGGACTCCTCGCATCCCACGTCCGCAAGTGGGGTGCCACGCTCGACGGGGAGACCGTGATTCGGCGTTCCGCCGTGGGGCTCGATGCCACCGGAAGGATCTTATTCTTCGCCATCACCAATCACACCACAGCGCCGGTGTTGGCTCGCGGCATGCTGCATATTGGCTCGCCCACGGTGTTGCAGATGGACGTGAATTGGTCGTATCCCAAGTTTGTCTTGTTCGACAAGGACGCTCCCAATGGGAAGCTCAATGCCCTAGCACTAGCACCCGGTTTTGAATTTTCAGAAGACGAATACCTACGAAAGCGCTCGATTCGAGACTTCTTCTATGTGCTGCCCAAGCAGCTTGGGTTCCCGAAAGCAGAGAACCCGTAACGTGCCGGAGCTGCCCGAAGTCGAAATCATCCGGCGTAAACTGAGCCCGTTGCTCGTAGGCCGAACGATCCGAAAGCTCACCACGGGCAAGCCCAGTTACTTTTTCTTAACGCCCCCCAAATTGCTCGAACAAAAGATAACCGGGCGCAGCTTTGTTTCACTTGAGCGTCACGGGAAGTATCTCATTTGCAAGCTCGACGACACTAGCCAGATGTTGTGGCACTTGGGCATGACGGGCCAATTGCTCACCCGCGAGAGGAAAGGCGCGCTGGATGTGCACGTGCATCTTCGGTTTGAGTTTTCGGACTCCGGCCCCGAGCTCCTCTTTAGGGATGTGCGCAAGTTCGGAAAGGTTCGCTGGCTCAAGCCGGGCAGTGCGGAGCCGCGGCTCAACAAGCTCGGTGTGGACGCCCTTGAAATCACCGGCCAGCACCTGTTCGAGAAAATTCGGAAGCGATCGGCACCCGTAAAAACGGTTCTCTTGGATCAGGGAGTTCTGGCGGGCGTCGGAAACATCTATGCGGATGAGGCGCTGTTTATCTCAAAAATCCGCCCGCTCACCGCCGCTCGCGAGCTCGGCAAAGCGCAGGTTGATCTGCTGGCCAGTAACATTCGTTCAATCTTGAGCCGGTCGATCAAGCTAGGTGGCTCCAGCATCAGCGATTACCTGCACCCTGACGGCCAAAGCGGGGCCTTTCAGCAAACCTTTCTGGTGTACGGACGCGAAGGTGAGCCCTGCACCAAGTGCCAACAGCTGATTGTCCGCGATGTCTTGGGGCAGCGCTCAACGCACTATTGTCCACGCTGCCAACGCTGAACGTGTCTCAAGCTAGAGGGCGAGGCCAAGGACCGCTATGCTTCGGAGATGGACCTCGAAGATGCTAAACGGCAAGCTGCAGAGCGAGCCTTGCTGCACTTACCGGAGAGCGGTGCGGTGGGTCTCGGGACGGGCTCAACTGTCAAATATTTTATCGAGGGTGTGGCTCGCGCAGCGAAGGAGGGCAGACGCTTGGTGGGCGTTCCTACGAGTGACGCCAGCCGTCGCTTGGCCACTTCACTCGGGATCCCGCTGCTTGAGGATAGTGGTCCGTGGCAGTTGGATATTTCCGTGGACGGTGCCGATGAGGTGAGCGATGTGTTCGACTTGATCAAGGGCGGAGGTGGAGCCCACACGCGTGAAAAGATCGTGAATCACGCATCAACCAAGAATATTATTGTGGTCGACGAAACGAAGCTCAGCAGGCTGCTTGGTGAGAAATGGCCCGTTCCCATCGAGGTGCTCTGCTTTGGGCACCTCACCACCCAGGAACGCCTGAAGGAATTTGGGGTTCCGCGGTTGCGTGAGAAGAATGGTGGGCCTGTGCTGACCGACTCGGGCAATTACCTCTACGATCTCAGTGTGCCTCCGCTCCTCACCCCCGCGGATCTCGATCGCAGCCTGCTGTCGGTACCAGGCGTCGTTTCTACAGGGTTATTTGTGGGCCGGACCGACCTCTTGATCGTCGCGGGTCCGAGTGGAGTCAGAGAAATCGGCCCTTCGGCGCATTCGGCATCCTAGTATTTGAAGAAGCGCAGGCTCTCCTACATTTGGCTGCTCGCTCACACTTCAGGAAGCAGCGTCACGAGCACCGACCACTAAGGACAGTCAGAACGAGCCGTTGACAGTCAGAACGAGCCACGGAAAGATAACATGAGCCTAGTGACCGTCTCGACGACTACAACGCATAGCGTTCAAACCGGTCAACCGCTGCGCATCGAAGTCGCTGGGCAGACCGACGTTGGCAAGAAGCGCCAGCACAACGAGGACAACTTTGCGATTCTTCCAGAGCACGGCTTGTACGTGGTGGCGGATGGGATGGGCGGTCACGCTTCGGGAGAAGTGGCCTCCAAGATGGCCGTGGATACCCTGCAGGATTTTTTCGTATCCACCTCGGATGATCCGGAGCGGACGTGGCCCTACAAGATGGACCGCAGCAAGGGCTACGAGGAAAATCGTCTGATCACCGGCATCAAGCTGTGCAATCTGCGGATCTTCGAGCAATCACAACACACCGCAAAACAACGCGGTATGGGCACAACGCTTGTCACTCTGTTTGCGGTCCAAGATGGCGTCTATGTGGCGCACGTGGGCGATAGCCGCGTGTATCGCATTCGCGACGGAGCCATCGAGCAGCTCACCGAAGATCATTCGCTGCTCAACGATTACAAGAAGATGAAGCATCTCACCGAAGAAGAGATCGCTAATTTTCCCCATAAGAATGTGATTGTGCGCGCACTGGGGATGAAAGACACCGTGAAGGTGGATACCCGCTTCGAGGTGCCGAAGGTTGGGGATCACATGCTGCTCTGCAGCGACGGGCTGTGCGGGCCGTTAACCGATCAACAGATTTTGGACGTTGTGCTGAGTTCGCCGGATCTGCCAACCGCTTCCAGTCGGCTGATTCAGGGTGCCAACGATAACGGCGGCCCGGACAACGTCACTTGTGTGTTGGCGCACTGGATCCAATAGGCGAAGCTGTGTGTTTGCCTTGTGCTTCCAGCATAGGGCGCAATAGGAAATAGCTGATGCCCAGAATGGTGAGCATCAGGAGCGCAGTCACCAGGTAAGTGAGCACGGGCGAGACACGCTTAAGGCTCCAGCGATCTGCATAGAAACGGCCCCGGCTTCTTTCTCGGATACGATGCTGCACACCGCGCAAAAGGTCGAGCCGAGGCTTGGGCTCCTCCGCCATGGCATCCTGAAGCAGACGCTGAAAAGCGGTTTCCGATTGCAAATCTTCGGACTCAGGCGCGTCGTGTTCTTCGGCGCTCATCGGATTTTGTCTCCCAAAGCTTGTTCAACGCGTTCCTTCAGCAGGGCACGCGCCCTGAAAATGCGGCTTTTCACGGTGCCTTCGGTGAGGCCCGTGATAGCTCCAATCTCATCGTAGGAAAGGCACTCGAGATCGCGCAGGATTATGGCCTCGCGGAAGTCCGGCTCCAGCTCGAAGATGGCGCGGCGCACGATGGCCTCTACCTGATAGCCTTCAACGAGCTGATCAGGGCGAGCCGATTCACCGAGCGTTAACCCCTGAGCGTGGCTGCTCTGGTTGTCCGCGCCCTCTTCGGTGAGCTCATCTTGAGAATTCGAGCGGCGACGTGCGAGGTACTTCAGGCGATTCTTAGAGAGATTGCTCGCAATGCGATAAATCCAAGTTCCCAGCTTCGAATCCGCCCGAAATTGCTCAATCCCCCGGAAAACCTGCACGAAGACTTCCTGGGCCACATCCTCGGCTTCCTCCTGACGCCCCAACATGCGGTACACCAGCCGATACACGCGCACCTCGTACATGCGCACGAGCTCATTGAACGCATGTTCGTCCCGCCGCCGGAGGCGGTGGATGAAACGCGGGTCATCGTCGCTTGGGTCCACGCCTGAATATTCAGACAATCACGATCCAGGAAGCTTGGGTAGGGGCGCGGGGGAGAGGCGCTTCGGTGACGCCATTCTCGTCCCTATGCTCTATCCCTGAGTTTTCGGCGCAGCCCAAACCCACCGAGCAGCGCTACGATTGAGACAAACCCGGCAAGAGCGCCTCCGGGTTGTGCTCCAACCCGACAGCCACAGCCTCTCTTGGTATCCACCGTTCCAGAGCCGTCGCTGCCACCAAGCGTGGCGGCCGCGCCACCAGAGGTGCCCTTCAAGCCACCTGTTGCAGCGTTCGCAACACCACCGGTGTTCCTCGTGCCACCGGTATTCACCGCTGCTCCGCCGCTTGCGTTGGCTGTACCACCCGCAGTGCCCGGAACGGCAGCTGCACCGCCCGTGCCACCGACGGGTACTCCGCAATCAGCTCCGGTCTGATCTTTAGGCGTGAACTTGTAAACTGAATTAGACTCGACAAACACAACATAGAGTGAACCACCCGGGCCCATTCGAAAAGACACGGGGCCTCCAGTGAACGTTCCGAATGCCGTGGGGTTCGCGGCATTGGTCACTCCGTCACGAGCCTGGTTCACCTCCAAGGCCCGCACCCAACCTGCATTATAGTCAGCGAAAACGTAGTTGGGCTTGCCATCAAAGACCTTGTTCCAGCCGCAACCTTCGGGGATTAGCCCTCCGGTAACCGAGGCCTTATTCGTATCTGGCGCATCATTCGGCGTGTTGTTGGTATGCGAGTAGTCGTACACCGGCGCCGTGCACGGCCGGCTCGGCGCTATCGTATTGCAGCTAACGCCAAACGCTTGTCCGTTCTGCGTCCAATCGTAGGAGCCTTCAAGAAACGGATACCCGTAGTGCTGGTTACCGCCGCCGACGTCTATCTCTTCGAGCCTGCCTTCACCCACATCGCCAACCCAGAGCAAGCCCGTCTTTGGGTCTATCCAGAACCTCCACGGATTGCGAAATCCCCAGGCATAAATACGCTTATCCGGCATTGCAGTCGCAAAAGAGCCCGTTGGCGTAGCGCAAGAGGTGACCGAGGTTTCGTTAACCAGCGGATTATCGGTGGGGATGGACCCATCCAGATTCACTCTCAATATCTTGCCGTTCGGCTTGTTGAGGCAGCTGCCGTACTTATTTTGTGGAGGGCTTGAGTTGAACCCGGTATCACCGACGCTAACGTAGAGCTGCCCGTTGTGGATCGCGAGGCCACCGCCATCGTGATTCTGCGGGCCCTCAAGCCCAGGGCCCCCCTGAACACTGCCTCCAACAATGGGAGTTGCGAGATCGACTGTGAGCTCATTCGCCGCACTCAGCGTTCCTTTGTAAACGTAGTGCTTATCCGTGTCGCTCGGACCATTCGAGACGTAAAAATAGAAAGTGTCGGCTGCAGTCGGATCAGCAACAACACCCAGGAGCCCCTTCTCAGACCCCTGATCCACATTGCCAAACTTGCCTGGAATATTGATCTTCAAGCCGTCCAAGCCCCGCACCACCACGCCTCCGGCCTTCGTGGTGATCACGGCTCGGCCATCGGCCGCAAACGCAATGTCGGTCGCACCCGAGGCGCCGGTAACGAACTCAGGATCCACCGTGAGCTTGGTTTGGAATGCTGCCGTGAGATCTGCATGCGCGGGCCTCGCCACCAAGACACTCGCAAAGGCCATGATTGCAACGAGTCCGCAGCTGGACCGCACCCGCAGGGGGCGTCGTGTTGCTTTGATCTCTGTCACCATTTGTTCGACTTTCGGGTTCGTCATTTAAGCTATTCCTGGGGCTAGGGGGCGTCGCGCCTTATGGAAAAGGAGGTGGTGCGAAAGCGCCGCGAGCGTATCACCCTCTTGCCGGACCATGCTTGGCTAGCGCCCCCGGGGTCGGTAAAAACAGCCTTTCGGCTCTAAACTTTTTGAGACACACTGCAACAACAAGGCGTCGGCTGTAACAAAAGGCTACTGACGTCTTACAGCAGCCCCCTCCAAAGCTGTCTGCGGCGACCCCAAATTCTCAGCCTGGCGCCAGCAGTGCATTGCGTGACCCCTGCACATCCCTCCAAGCTGTGCGACAGGAATTCTTGGTGAACCCGTGAAACTCAAGTCAACGCACATCCTCCTCGGCAGTTTTCTAGTCGTTAATCTAGGTTGTCATTCAGTCCAAAGCGCGACTCCCGCGAACATGAATACCTCCGGCAGCGGTGGCACTCTAGGCAACACCTCGCCGAGCGGCGGCAGCGCCGGACAAGCCGGGAACGCTCCCACCTGGGGACTCGAAGCGCGGTCTACTGGGCAGACTTGTAAGCCCCCGGCTTCGCGCACCGCCGCTGCTACGTTGCTGTCTCAAACGGGCTGCGTGGCTGAGACCAACCCCAAAGAACCAGCCCCCGGTCTGATCCCCTACGGCTTAGCCAGCCCGCTCTGGTCCGATAACGCTGTGAAGCGACGCTTTGTGGCGTTACCTGATGGTGGCAAGATCCGCGTCAAGGACTGTGCGCGGAACCCGACGTTGTGCGGTTCCGCAGCGCTTGGCGGCACCTACGAGGACGAGGGGCACTTTGAGCTGCCGGACGGAACGGTGCTCGTGAAGAGCTTTGAGGTCGGCGGGAAGATGGTGGAGACGCGACTCCTAGTGCGCGTCAACCGCGATAATTGGTGGGGTTATAGCTATCAGTGGAATGACGCACAGACGGACGCGATGCTCCTTGACTCCAATACCGACGGCTATGAAAAGCAGGTCATAGGCCCAAATGGCGCTCAAACTTGGCATTTCCCGAGCCGTCAGCAGTGCTTACAGTGCCACACTGCGGCTGCGGGGGTCTCGCTAGGCTTGGAGATGGCACAGCTCAACGTTGACTTCAGTTACCCCAACGGAGTGAAGGCCAATCAGATCTCAACCTGGGAGCACATTGGAGCCTTTGAGGGCACGCCCACTCGGGTTACCGCTTACCCAGCACCTTCGGACGCCACCAAAACCGCCGAGGAACGGGCTCGCTCTTACTTGCATGCTAACTGCGCGAACTGCCACCGTGCCGGGACGGCTGCGCCTGACTTTGAGGCGAGCTACAAAACGCCCTTCAAGGACATGCAGATCTGCAACGTCGCACCACAGAAAGGCGATCTGGGGGTCTCTGGCGCGATGCGGTTTTTCCCAGGGGATCCGTCAAAGTCAGTGCTTTCGCTCCGCATGCACGCTCTTGGCCCAATGACTCGCATGCCACAAATCGGGACCCGAGTGGTCGATCCGGTGGGTGTTGAGGTGGTGGACGCGTGGATCCGCAGCATTGCGGCGTGCCCTTAGAGCCGCAGTGTGTGAGCCGCGTAGTCGGAGCGGGCTGATCACTCCGACCAAATCTTGAACGTTTGAATATCGAACGGTGTGAAGCTGAGCGGCTTTTCGCCAGTGGCGGCCTGGCTCTCGTTGTCTTCCCATTCCACGAGATTAGTGGGCACGATGCGCGCACGCGGATTCACGGCTTTGAGTAGAGCTTGCGTTCGCACGCCGCGCGTTTCGACAACTCGCACCACGAGGCAAGCTTGCTCTTCTGCTTTTTTCACGACAGACAACTCGACGCCTGACCCAATCACTGCAACGGGCAATAGGGCACCCTGACAGGCTCTGCCTGGCACCGCTACGAGACCTTGATTCAACATAGCTGCGTGATCCAGCACATCGCTTGACGCCAGATCTCCGGTGTGCGGGAGCAGGCTATAGGTGAAGCGATGCTGCCCGCGATCCGCCACGGGGTCCGGATCCGTAGGCGCCCGCAATAGATTCAAATCCAACACGCCTTCCCTCACTTTATAGCCATATTTGCAGTCATTCAGCAGAGCTACGCCCCAATCAGACTCCGAGAGATCGGCGTAGCGATGCCCGACAACTTCGAACTGCGCGGCATCCCAGGAAGTATTTTGGTGTGTGGGGCGCCGCACCACGCCGTATTGGATCTCAAAGCTGGCTTCGCTGGCGCGCAATCGGGTGGGGAAGGCAACGCGCAGCATCTTATGCCGTTCGTTCCATTCGACCTCTGTCACGAAATCCAAACGCGTGCTCTCCTCAGAAAGCCACACGGTTTGTTGAATGCTCGAGCTGCCGATCCGCAACGTGGCAGAGAGGCCACTTCGGACCGCGCCTGCCAGCTTCAAAATCGGCCCTTCTACTGCGGCTACGCCGAGCAGCCCTTGCTCGTAATACTCGTCCACGTCCCACGCGTCGAAAGCATGCGGCCTGTCCTCGTAGAGAGAAAGCTCATTGCCACGCGCAGAATCCGTCACAATTTCGCGCTGCAAGCGCTTATCGAAAGCACTCACCACACCCAACCCGGCATCGAATTCATAGCGGATCAGGGCATTTTCAAGGACATGCAGCGCCTGACCGGCACTGGCACCCTTCACCGGTTCGAAGCTAACCCGGGCGGAGAAATCAGGCGTACGCTGCAACGTCACGAAGCTCTGCGCCGGGACGTGCACGACACAGCTGGACGAGTTGCCTTCGTTCTGAACCACGAGTGGCGCGCCGGCGCTGCTAACACCTGCAAAACCTTCCGGCAGAACCCACGGCCCCGCGTACGCTGTGCTCGACGCATTGAAGAGCACGAGACTCTCCGTATCCGAAGTGCTGAGCTGCTGTACGGCCTGAACTTGGAGCTCCCGACAGGTGAGGAGCGCCGTTTCTAGCTCTGCCGTCGCCACTTCGTACACGCTGTGAATGGATGAGCCCGGCAAGATATCGTGAAATTGATTCAGGAGCAGCACCTTCCAGATCAGGTCCAGCTCCGCCTGCGGGTAGGCAGTGAGCGTGTTCGTTGAGCACAACATCTCGGTGGCACGCAACGCCTCTTCAACTCGGCGATTCAAACGTTTGATGTTAGCTTGTGTGGTGAGCGTGCCACGGTGCACTTCCAAATAGAGCTCCCCCTGCCACGTCCCAAGCTCTGCCTTGTACGTTCCGAGTTTCTCTAAAACGGGTTGCGCCGCTCCCAAGCGATAGCGTGGCAAACCGTTGAGATTTTGCACGCGAAGCGCACGCTCCAAATACTCTTCCTTAGGGCCACCCCCGCCGTTGCCGATGCCAAATAACGAAATCGCTTCGTTGCAAATCGCCGTTTCCTGATAGCCCGCATCAGCTTTGAGCAAGGAGCCTGGGGTTACGTCGGCGTTGTAGTTGCTCTCAGGTGGGAAATGCGTGAGCACTTCGCTGCCATCGATTCCACGCCACATAAAGGTATTGTGAGGGAACTTGTTGTACTTGCTCCAGCTGAGCTTTTGCGTGAGGAAATAAGGGCAACCCGATTTGACTAGAATTTGCGGAAGATTCCCCGAATACCCGAATACATCTGGCAACCATAGGTTCTTGACATCTACACCGAACTCACGCTTGAAGAAGTGCTTGCCCAGCACCAATTGGCGCACCATCGATTCCCCGGAGATCAGATTGGCATCTGCCTCCACCCACATACCACCTTGAACCTCCCAACGACCCGCGGCCACCGCCGCCTTGATCTTGGCATACAGTAGCGGATAGCGATCTTTGACGAATTGATAGTGCTGCGCTTGCGAGGCCCCAAAGACATAATCCGGGTAACGCTCCATTAAATCGATTTGGCTCGCGAAGGTGCGTCCGCACTTGCGCACTGATTCTTTCACTGGCCAGAGCCAGCCTGTGTCGATGTGGGCATGGCCTACAGCCACCAACTCGAGCGCTCCCGGATCGGCCGGCAGCGCCAAATATGGCGCCAGAATGGCACGGGCCGCTGTGATCGCAGCCGCCTTGCTGTTCACAGCATTTTTCGGATTTGGCCCTAATTGGACGGCGAACGCGTCCGCGGCCTGATTCAGGGCCCGCAACAACTGGCGCTGACGCCGACTCGCCTCGGGCAGAGCTTCATGCAACGAGAGCAACACATCCACATCCAACCAGAGATGCCACAGCTCGCGATTGAAACGGCATAGGCGAGCTGCCTTGACCATCCCTTGGTGATGCCCGTGAAGCCTTGCGGGATCTTCTATCTGTTCAGGATCCTCGCGCTCGATCCCGAACAGCGTATTAGCTGCCGCCTCAAGCCATACTGATACAGGCTCACCCCCAACGCAGCGCGCGAACACTCGCAGGATATCCTTGTTGTAGTGGTGATCAAACACTGAACCATGCGTCAACCCCAGCAGGGGGCAGCCGGAACCATCGAACACCAGAATCTCTCCTGCGAGGTCGATGCGCGCCACCACTTCGCTGCCCGCCCACTCTGCTGGCACCTTGCCGACCAAGTGAAACCAAGCACTCTGCCAAGCGGAGCCCCAAACGGCGCCCTCGTTAATAGGGCTAAACTCAAGCTGCTCGCGCTCAGCGAAACTAACGTTTCCCTCGAAAGGTGCAAAGCGCGCCGCGAGCGGGATAGACTCTTCCAGGATCTCGACAGCTAACTGCTTGCGAAAGTTGTGAAGGCGAGCGCGTCGGATATCGGAGTGATAGTGGACCACAGAAGAAGGCTCGCACGCGCCGATCTGCCGGTCAAATGGCTATATTCTCGCACCCGCCCGGAATCGAAAGGTCTTAGCGTGGATTAGAAAGGGGCCGACTCAGATGCACGGGAATCTAGCGCTCCCAATTCACCTGCCGAAAGCTCTCGCGATAGGCGTTGGGTGTCATCCCGACATGTTTTCGAAAGAAACTGATCAAATAGGACGCGGTGGCGAAGCCGCATTCACGAGCTAACTGTTCGAGCGTGTAGTTGGTATCGAGCACCAGCTGCTTGGCACGCTCCACCCGCACTCGCGTGAACTCTTGCCCTGCGGTGCGGCCGAGCACGCTCCGAAAACGCTCTTCCATTTCTTTGCGGTTGAAACCCAAAGCCGCCCACATTTGCATGACCCCCACCGATTCATGCGCGTGATCCCGGACGTAACGGAGCGCCAAGGCTAGCTTCTTATCGGCCACGGCGAGGATCTCCGTCGATTGCCGAACCACGGGTGGGAGTGGCGGCAATACAAGAGGCGCGGTCGGGGGTGCGCCGCCGGACAGCATTCCGTCCAACATCTGCGCGGCATGAAAGCCAATCTCGAACGCCGGGATCCGGACGCTCGTGAGCGGCGGGTGCGATAAGTTGCAGAGCAGAGGATCATTATCGACGCCGATAATGGCAATATCCTGGGGCACCTGAATTTCCGCATGCTCGCAGGCGTGGGCAACGTGATAGGCAATCAAATCCCAAGGGCTGAAAATCCCCACAGGTTTCGGCAGCGCGGCCAGCTGCTCCACCAGGCGCTCAGGACTGAACGGGATCGAACCGCCAAAGTTGCGGATCATCGCTTCCAAAACAGTCACCGAATGGCCTGCGGCCTCAAGCGTCAGCTGGAAACCCCGGAGCCGCTCACGGCCATTGGCGGTTGATAGATCTCCCACGAATGCGTAGTTGCGTAGGCCGCACTGCATCAGATGCTCAGCCGCCAGTTTCCCAGCTAGAAAGTCGTCAAAATAGACAGCTGGCAGCCCCCGGTTGTCGATGATGTTAGCAACGTTCACTAACGGCACACCGAGCGCCACCAACTCATCTTCTGTTTCTGAAGTGAAGCTAAACGCAATCAAGCCGTCGGGCTGAGCCCGCTTGACGTCCTCGATCTTAGACTCCTCATTGAGTGCAGTGATCCACCAATCTTTGCGATGGCGGGCATATTCCGAAATGCCTTCAAGAATACTGCGCCCGTGCGCGACTGAAAGAGGCACGCGCACGACCACCGAGGCTCGGGAGCGCTGGGCCGAATCTTTCGTCGTGGATGACACGTCAGCGAGGCTACCACTCGCTCAGAGCGTCGTCTTGACTGGTACCCGCGGGTGCTAGGAAGAGCCAGGTTACGCTATCGCTCGCCCAGAGAACGCTATGGCGCGACCTTCCCTTGGAGCGTAACTTCCTCAGGTATTCATGGGCCGCTGAATCAGAGTTGCCGGGCGCACATTGCCCTACCAATCGCTGATTGGCCCCTCAAACACCCTATTTTGAAAGGTGTGCTATGTCGAAATTCTGCCGTCCCAGCGGGCTGGGCCGAATGCCTCTTGGTATTTCCTCGTTGATTCTGCGCGTCGCACCGCTCGCGGCGGGTGTGAGCCTTGGCTGTAGCGCGAACGCCACCCGCCCGGGAGGTCACGCCAATCCGAACGCTAGCGATCCTGCAGGCACTAACGGCTCGGGTGGGCCGAGTGCCAGCGGCGGGACGGGAAGCATTGGAACCCTAGGAACCGGCGGTGGCACTGGCACGGTTGCGATGGGTACGGGCGGCGGAGGCAGCACCGCAGCAACGTGTGCTCCCGGTGCTGCGCTGGCACCGGCGCGCGTTTGGCTGCTTACAGACGAGCAAGTTGTGAAGGTCGTGGGCGATGTGCTTGGCGCAACCTTGAGCGACGCCGACGCACAGATCACCACCGCCAGCGGCATCACCGGCAACTACACCAACCTTTCGGAAGCCTTCCAAGTGGACGCGCCAGCGGCCCAAGGCTACCAACGCGCCGCGATCAAAGTTGCACAGCAGATCAAGCCGTGTGGTGCAACCGTCACGCCAGCCTGCGTTGAGCAATTCGTGAACGACGCGATCGCCAAAGCTTGGAGAAGGCCGCTCTTGGCCACCGAAACGGCCGCGCTCATGAAGATCTACAATGACTTCTCACCGAGTGAAGGCCCGGATGAAGCGCTCAGCATGCTGATCCAGGCTGCCTTGCAATCCGGCTCATTTCTCTACCGAACCGAGATCGGGACGGATGCTTCACAGGCTACCGCCCCCGTGGCGCTCACCTCGAACGAAGTGGCCTCGGCGCTGTCATTTCTATTGCTCGACTCGGCTCCCGATGCTGAGCTTTGGAGCAAAGCCAATTCAGGCACACTACTCCAAACCGATGTGCTCAAAGGCGAAGTGGATCGCTTGCTCGCTGTGCCGCGAACTCGCGATGAGCTTTCCGAACTTGTCGGATATTGGGCGGGCGTTGAGCTTATCCCGTTCCGCACCAAGGACCCCACGCTTTTTCCTGAATACACGGACTCGGTCAGAGCCGCTGCGTATGCTGGCACCGGTGCCTTCTTGAAGGATGTGATGTGGAACGGAAAGTTCTCCGATCTCTTCACGTCGCGAAAAGTCTACGCCACGAGCGAACTGGCCACAGTTTACGGGCTGCCAGCCGTTGCCGGCACAGGGCTCGTGCCTGTGGATGTTCCCGCTTCGCAGCCTGCAGCGGGCTTGCTCACTCAGCCCGGCCTTTTGGCAGCAACGAACAAGCGAGCCGCCAAAGGTGATCCCATCCATCGCGGGATTTTTCTCTACAATTCGTTCGTGTGCGGTGGCACCGTCCCCGCGCCCCCAGCGGCAGCTCTGGATGTTAGCAAGAGCATGATGGGCACAGAGCGCGAGCTATCCCAGCAGCGTGCAGCACTGCCCACGTGTGCCGGATGCCACAGCCTGTTCGACCCTCTGGGGCTGCCGTTTGAACAGTTTGATCCGATGGGGCGTTTCAAGCTCACGGATGCCAATGGCATCGCGATCGATCCGAGCTCAACCCTCGCGGGTCTCGGTGCTGATCTCGACGGTCCTGTCACCGGCGTCACCGATCTCGCGCAACGCCTGGCTTCGCGGCGAGCCACCGCAGATTGTGCGACCAAAACCCTCGGTAAGTACTCGCTCGGGTTCTCTGCTGCTGTCGATTCGTGCGACTTGACTCATGCGCGAGACACCTTCGCAGGCTCCGGTTCTTTTGCAGACTTCTTCCGCACCCTCCTCACAGCGCCCGGATTCGTCGTCCGTGACCCCGTGCTCAAATAGAAAGCTAAGAACGATGGATGCCAAAACTTCGCGTTTTCTTCGTAGAACGTTCCTTTCTGGTATAGGCTCCGCCGGCATGGCGGCGCTCGCCGCTCCGCTCTTGCGCGCCGAAGCACAAACCGCTGGTCCTCAACGCCTGCTGATCATTCATCGGCCCTGTGGCACGGTTCCGGCGCTTTGGTTTCCAACCACGGGCGGCGTGAAGGATTGGGGCATGACCCCGCTTCTGACTCCCTTCGCTGATCTGCGGAACGAGATGGTGGTGTTGAAGGGCATCGATCTGCCCCGAGATGATAACTGGCCAGGCGACAAGCACGGCGCTGGGATGCTTGCGGTGGTGTGCCCTCCGCGCGCCGTGAAGGATGGTTGGGCCATCATTCCCGGCAATACAGAAGTCGACTCGGAAGGGAAGTTCTTTACGGGGGCGGATCCCTCAGTCGATCAGGAGTTGCTCAAGAACGTGGCTTCTCTTCAGGGACCTCCGATTGCCTCCTTGCAGCTCGGAGCGTCATTGGCCTCCATGAAGGGGTCCGGCCCGGAGTGCTTGCGTGCGATTTCATACGCCGGTTTCAATCAGGCGCTGTGGCCTGAGAGCCGACCCGAAACGGTGTTTTCCAATGTGTTTGCGAATCTGGTCCTGAACGGGGATACCTCGGCTGCAGAGCGTTCCAAAGCCAAAAACAAGAGCATTTTGGACTTCGTCACCGGTGATCTGACGTCCCTCCGAGCGCGCGTTCCTAGCTCTCAGCTGCCGAAGCTGGATGCTCACCTAGCCGCCATTCGGTCACTCGAAGGTCAGTTCTCTTCGGGCCCAAGTGCGGGCTGTTCCAAGCCCACGCTGGGGGCAATTTCGGGCACGGGGGATGACTCACGCCATATTCAGGTGGCCCAGCAACAAACACAAATCATCCAGGCAGCGTTTCAGTGTGACCTCACGCGTGTCATCTCGCTCACCTATTCTTACGGCAACAGCGAGATCACTTCCAATGCTTTCCCGGGCGGTACGGGCGGCACTGGGCACCACGAGGCTTCCCACGAGCCCAATGAAACCATCTTGGCCAACACCGAGAAGTTCTACGCTGAAACTACGGCTCAGCTCTTGCGCAATATGAAAGCCACACGCGAAGGCACGGGGACGATGCTCGATAACACGCTCGTCGTGTACTTCAATGAGTGTTGCCTCGGCGATGAACACACGATCCCAGACAATCCGGTCCTGCTTTTCGGTGGAAAATCCCTCGGACTGAACGGCGGCAGCTACCTTCAGTACACGGGTCGAACCTTTGCCGATTTGTGGGTCGAGACTTTCCGCCGCGTTGGCTACAACAAACCCGTGCACGGCGATCCCTTCTGGAATCGCGGACCCTTGAGCGGCCTCTACGGTTGAGCGGGTCGTCAAAGATAAGTTCTACGCTGACACAGCGATCCATGTCGGGTGATGTAACCGCCTGAACAGCCCTTTCCCTACTAGGGCGTTCGAAAGGCCTAATGATTTTTGCTACGAGGCCGTTCCTGCAGAGGGCAAAAGGGTTGTTCTGCGGGAGCTGGGTCCTAATGATGAAGTCGAACTCTCGTTGGTGGTTGCTACTAGCGCTCAGCGCCAGCTCCTGCCGTTACGGCTACGACCTGAGCCCTGTTGAGCTCACAGGTGCAGCCGCAGGGCAGGACGGGGGTGGTTTAACAACGGGTGGCGCCAACAGCGCAGCCACCGGCAGCGCGGCAGCCCTTGGGGGCAGTGCTGGAAGCGGCGCAACGGGTGGCGTGCCAGCGGGTGGAAGCGGAGGCGCGGCGACGGGCGGAAGTGGAGGTGGCGCTGCGATGGGAGGCGCGGCGACGGGCGGAAGTGGAGGTGGCGCTGCGATGGGAGGCGCGGCGACGGGCGGAACTGGAGGCGGTGCGGCGATGGGCGGCGCGGCGATGGGTGGAACTGGAGGCGGTGCGGCGATGGGTGGCGCGGCCATGAGCGGAACCGGAGGCGGAGCTACTGCGATGGGAACCTGTGTTGGCTCCCTGCCCACTGAAGTTCCAGGGCTTGCTCCAATTGCTGGCTGCCCCGCTGAGTATCTACTGGTCGAAGGGAGCTCGGCGGCGTTCGTGGGCCCGCTCAACACAGATTTTTGCGTCGCGAAGTTTGAGATGCGCGCGGTGCGAAGCAGCAACTTCATACTAGATGCCGACGGTTCCAATGCGGGTGCCCCGCTCGCGGTGGGTCAATACTTTCCCGAATCACGGAGCGACGGGCTACCGTGGCAGTTTATAAGCGAGAATCAAGCTGAAACCGAATGCGCTAGCCTCGGCTCAGGCTACCATTTGATCACCAATGACGAGTGGATGACGTTGGCCTCCACGATTGAAGCGCAGTCCTACAATTGGAGCACGTGCACCCAAGGCCAAGGCGGGCTCGTTTCCGGCCTCAACGGGCGGAGTGCCGTGAGCAACCTCAGCGATCCCTATAGCGATACCGGCGCCACTTCGTCAGACGCGTACGGCCTTGGCGGCGAGAAGCGGCGAGTGTTCTACCTGCCGAATGGCGAGCGCATTTGGGATCTCGCCGGATGGTCAGAGTGGGTGGCGGTGGTGGTGCAAGGCAACTCGGTTCCCTTGAGCATGTATGCGGGTGACGGTAGCGATTCGGGCCTGGATCTCAATTTTGACTTTGACACGCAGGCGTTCCTCGACTTGATTTTTCTGAGCTCTGACGATCCGGCGATGCCCCCAACGTACGTCGCCGTGCGTCCCTCGATGGTGATCCCAGCAAGTGCCTTCAATGCCACAACGGGGCTCTATGCTAGAGCCACGTTCGCGAAAGGCTACGGGCGCTTGGTTGCCAAGCACGAATTTCGTGACAACAAAGGGCTGATGCGCGGTGGCGACGGAGTTTTTGGATTTAATACGTTCGCCTTCCAGTACGAGACCGGCTGGGAAACGGCTTTCCGCTGCGCGAAAACGCTGCCGTGAAGCGAATGGCAGGGGGCTGGTTGTTAGAGCGTCTCACCCAACGCGTTGAACTGCGAATAGCAGCGATTGAGCCACAGCTTAACGCGTTCGCGTTCAAGAGGCTTGAGGGCGCCCTCGCCGTGTGCCGCGTGTGCGCCGGCCCAGAAGCTCAGGCCAGCGCTATCGATCTTGTACATGGCGGTGGCGTCCAATTCGGGCAAATCGAGTAATTTTCCAGAAAGTGCCCGCAGCTTTACTGTCGCAGCCGATGCGTCGAGCTGACTAAAATCCTTCGAGCGGGCGTGGTTTTTCACCACCACATGCTCTGCCTGATCGCCGTAGAGTTCGAGCGCTTGCTCCACCTGACCCACGGAAGCAAAACCGCCGTCGCTCACATGCCAAAAGGTGACCGAAGCGCCGAGTTCACGGGCTAACTGCAGAACATTGGCGCCCAAGAGCCAGTTCTTCAGTGCTCGCGCGCTTTGCGCCGGCAGATCAACGAGCACACGGCGTTCGCTCCCGAGCGCTCGATCCAAAATCTGATCGGCACTGTCCGCCGATGCCAAGTCCACAGCTTGGCTAAACTCTCCGTAGTGGCGCATGAGCGCACCATGGGAAAGGTCGCCGTCAACGCCCGCGAACGCCGCTCCACGATCAATCCAATACTGGGCTAACAAGCGTGCCACCACGCTCTTACCAACCCCGCCCTTTTCGCCTCCAATGAAATGTATTTGGCTCACGCCGCTGGGTAGAAACCAGCTTCAAACCCCGGTCAAGGGTTTGAGTGATGAGCACGGTGAACAGGCCCTGAAGACGTTGTTTTCGCGTCGTCCGGTGCAATGTGGTACCGCGAGAGGCCATGTCGATCCCCGAGGAGCAGCGTTTGGTTGTTTTGGGATGTGGATCCCGATGCCATCGTGCTTGACCGCGATCGTCGATACGTGCTTGCCCGGGTGCTGGAGCGCGGCCGGCTAGTGGATGTGCGTTGGGTAGTTCATGCTGACGGGGAAGAAGCCGTCCACCAGTTCTTTCGCGATGGCGGACACCCCGAACTTTCGCGCCCAACGCTCGCACTTTGGCGCGCATTTTTCAACGAAACCGGTGATGCATGGCAAAGCCCCGCGACCTGGCGGAAGAGCAGCTCCGCGCCTTGGATCGAATAAGGCCTATATCTATCATGTGCTGCGGGCGTTAACCTATTTTGCTGACGCTGAGGCCGACGAATTGTTCCCTTTGGGCCTGACGCCTTCAGGATGGGAAAGGATCAAGGAACGGCTGGTTGAGCAAGCACGAGCTGCGCTCCGCGCGCGATTGGGAACGCAGTAAAGTAAGCGCCGCGCTGTTCGGGCGGCGATTCCCTGGGCTAGCCTGGAAGGGCGCTTGGCAGCGGGGAACCCCGTTCTGATGAGATGTGATAAATTCCGGAGTCCCACGGCTCCAACTAGCGCGATGCGAAGGGTCCTGACGTGAGCCTTGCCGACTGAAGCCAGGAGGTGTAACAGACACTTCGGGTCAGCTGGAATGGGTGTGTGCGCAGCAAAAGGCGAGAAGAATATGAAACAAAAAGTCATTATCGATCCCTACGGACGACGCATGGAAGACGTGTTCTCACCCGCGGATCGTGAACGTTTGCACTCGCTTGCGGATGTGATTTGGGCCAAGAACGAGCCCATGCCCGACGAGGAGATCGCCAAAGTGGCCTCCGAGGTGGTCGCGATAGTTTCGGGCCATTGGCACCATGGCGACTTTGCTCGCTTTCCCAAGCTGACGGCGTTTCTTGAAGTGGGCGGTGGGCATCCTTCGCCGGCTCAATTCGATTACAAGTCCGCCTTTGCGCGCAGCATTCGCGTCTTGAGTTGTGCCCCGGCCTTTGCTCCCACCGTGGCGGAGATGGCGCTTGGTTTGGCGTTAGCTTCGGCCCGCGAAATCGCTTGGACGGATGGCGGCTTTCGCGCAGCGGATCGCGAACCCAACTGGAGCCATTCGGATCTCGGCACCACCTTCAGTCTGTTCGATAAGCCGGTTGGATTCATTGGCTTCGGTAGCTTGGCGCGCTGCCTGAAGCCGCTGGTGGAGCCCTTCCGCGGGCCCATTCAAGTTTACGATCCGTGGCTCACCGATACCTATTTGCGCACTCAGGGCGTCACACCAGTGGACCTCGATACACTGCTGAAGACTTCACGCTTCATCTATGTGTTGGCGGTTCCCACCTCCGCCAATAAGCATTTTTTGAATCGCGAAAAGCTCGAAATGATTCGCCCCGATGCCGTCTTGCTGCTCATGAGCCGCGCGCATGTGGTGGATTTTGACGCGATGACGGAGCTCTTGGCCCGAAATCGATTCCGCGCTGGCATTGATGTATTCCCCGAGGAGCCGCTGGCGAAGGACCACCCGCTCCGCAAGCTGAGCAACGTCGTGCTTTCGTCCCACCGTGCCGGAGCGATCCGCGAAGGCATTCATAACATCGGCACGTTGGTGGTGAATGATCTAGAGGCCATCGTAGCGGGCAAAGTGCCGCAGCAACTGCAAGCCGCGCAGCCCGAGTTCATTCGGCTACGCGGGGATTAAACGGCGTCCCCTTCAACGCTCCCAAAGTCCCGCCAGATCCAACTCAATCGCGTCGAACGGCTCGGCGCGCACCTTCTCGGCGCCTGCCCAGCTCGCACAGCGCGTCCAGAGTTCACCCGCGAGCTTGTAGACTTCGAGGGTCTGCGCATTGGGATCGATCAGCCACGCGTAAGGCACCCCCTCGCGTGCGTAGATGTTCATCTTGCGCACGCGATCGATGGATTGCGTCGCTGGCGATAGGACTTCGCATACCCAATCGGGGGCTAAAGTGCACGCGGCACTCTCGGGCAACTCCGGCATTCGTTCCCTGCGCCAACCGGCTAGGTCTGGCACCAATACATCGGCACGCAGGTGCAGCTCCGGCTCAAACAGAATGAGCCAACCACCTGGGCCCCCTCGCCCGCGATCGAAGGGCGAGCCGAGATCCATGCTCAGCCGAGAGGCTGAACGGGAGTGCAAGAGGGTTGGCCTCGGGAGCACCACGAGTTCTCCGTCGATGATCTGAGCGAGCTGCGAGTCGGGCACCGCCAAAAGGTCCTCGTAGGTCGCGCGGCGCTTTGCGGTCTCAGCCATGTTGACTTTCTAGCACATGTAGAGCGCAATAAAGACTGCTAATTCCTACCCCTCTGCCGCCAAGCGCCGCATCCGGGGATCTGGTTGGGGGGCCGCGCGGCGGGAGCGCCAGGTTAGCTGCCCTTTTCGTTTCGTAGAAGATAGTAAGCATGCTTACTATCTTGTGTTCGACTTTGAGATGCCGCGTGGTGAGGTCCAGCCGTGAGGTCGCTGATAAGTTTGGGAGCACTTGGCGATGCTCAACCTCTGCGCGGGCGCGGCGACGTGCTCACCCCAAAAAGAACACTCAAGATCTATGCCGCTGGATCAGGGGCGCAACGTCTGTTGCTAAGGGCTGTGGCTGCGAAATATACATGCGGAGTGACCGCGGAGGTCGCTATGAATCGTTTTGGTTTAACGTCAGTATTCGAGTCCTACGCCGCCGGCATTGTAGGCGCGGCTGTTCTAATGGTTGCGGGCTGCAGCGATCCTGCGGGAGGCGCTTCGCAGGCAACGGGGGGGCAAGCAGCAACAGGTGTCGGAGGTTCAAGCTCATTGGGCGGGCGAGCGTCGAGTACGGGCGGAGCTGGAACCGGAGTCGCCGGCCCAGCAGATTGCACGGCAAGCGATGGGCTCATTTGCGTCAAAGCGGAGGGAATCCTCAATGGAGTCCCGTTTGCCTGTGTCGGCCAGGGGATTTCTGTGGGAGCTGACGTGTCTACGGGCAGGCTCATCGCCAGCTGGAGTATGCCAGCTAACGGCTGCATGTCGGGGGACCCATTTAGCCCATTGTGCGCCTCAGGCAGTGTTAACCTGGTATTTCGAGTGCCCGTTGTCCACTGAGCCAGCGTTTGCTAGCGTTTTTTCGTCGTGCGCGAGGCGACTGGGCGACCTAGGCACAGCTCCGCTCGCCAACGGACAAGGCCTGAAGTCGACCTGCTCCAAATTACTCGGCATCGTGCTGATGCTAGGCGTGGCCGTAGGGTGTGACGGTAGGTCGACAAAAGCGAAGCCCGCATCCACAATCCCAACGGAGTTCGCAGTCGGCAGGTCGGCTCAAGGGAGCGGCGCGCACCTACCCGTCCCGTTGCCCGAGCAGCGCCGACAAGCACAAGCTAACCTTGGTTTCGCCGTCGAGCTTCTGCGGAACACCGCAGAAGGCAAGAACGCGGTCGTCTCCGGGTTTAGTGTTAGCCTGGAATTGGCAATGCTCAGTGCCGGCGCCCAGGGAGACACCGCGACCGGACTTGCAGACGCTGCACAGTTCGTACTCCCACAGTCACAGATTCACGATTCATTCCGTCACCTCAGTCAGGTGGTCCAGAGGACTCTTCGGGGCAACTTATCGCTTGCGAACGCCATTTGGATCCAGCAAGGATTGACCCCAAAACATGCGTTCCTTGACGTCCTCCGCACCCAATATGGAGCTGGTGTGTTTCCACTGGATTTTGAGCATGATCCGGGGGGTGCTGTCGCCACCATCAATGGGTGGACAAGTAGGCAAACCCGGGGCCTCATCCCGATGATCCTTCAAGAAGGCGCCCTCAAGCCTGAAACAAAGATCGCCCTTACGAACGCGCTCTATATCAACGCTGCGTGGTCCAAGCCCTTCGATGCAACCCGAAGCATGCCGCTGAAGTTTTGGTTATCCGACGATGCCTCGAAGCTCACTCCCTTCATGATCGACAACGAGCGCGAGGTAAGGGCCCTAGCGTCTCCCGGGTTAGACATCCTATTCCTCAGCACAGCCGGCGGCCAATTGGAGACTATCTTCATGGTGCCGAAACTAGAAAGCCTCCTAAGCTTCGAAAAATCGCTGAGCGCCGCGCGGATCACTGAACTGCTAAAGCAAGCAGTGCCCATGCGAGCTCTAGTGGAACTACCCCGCTACACGGTCGAAAGCAGCACGTCGCTCAAAGCATTCCTGCGAGAGCGAGGCGCGAGCAAAATGTTTGACGACCGCGCCAATTTCAAGGGCATTACGGACGAGACAGACCTGTGTGTGGACGACATCTTCCACCGCGCCCTCGTCCGAGTGAGAGAGTCTGGCATAGAGGCAGCCGCGGCAACGGCCGCTCCAATGATTATCCCCATTAGTGGTGGCCGTCCCCCCCCCACCGTAATGCGGATCAATCGCCCATTCTTCTTCATGATCTGGGAACCGAACTCTGAAACGGCATTGTTCGTCGGGCGGGTAGTCGATCCTAGCAACTAAATCAGCTCGGCACTTTAAACGGCAGCGTTCCCAAATAGTCTTTCTTGCCAACGTCGATCCCGTTGTTGCGCAGGATCGCGTAAGCGGTGGTTACGTGGAAGTAGAAGTTTGGGATCATATGTTGAATGGCGAATTCATTGGCAGTTAGGTATTTACCTTCCCAGCGCGGTTGGCTCACGTGGCGTTCGGCGACGTCATTGAAGTCTGCAGCCGAGAAGGTGCTGAGGTACGCGACAACGCTATCGATGCGGCTCTGGATCTCAGCCACAGTCTTTTCGGTGTCGGCGTGTGTGGGCGCTTCCTTGCCAGTGACGCGTGACGCTCCCAGCTTTGCAGTGTCGCAAGCTATCTGCAGCTGCCGCATAAGCGGGAATTGGTCCGGGGCGAGGCGAGCCTGCAGGAGAGCTTCGATATCGAGCTGCTTGGCGCTGGCTTGGGTCGCCGTCTTCGCTAGGATTTCGCGCAAGTTTTGGAGAGTTTTTTGGAATTGGAGGATGGTGATGTCGTAGAGCATGACTGGTTTCCTGTTGGCTGGTTTCTTAGGGTGGGAGGCTAGGGTCGGGGAGGGTGGGCGTCGATACGGAGGCGGCGGATTGGCTATTTTTAGCGCGAATTACCGAAGGATGCAGCGCGTCAGCGCGCTCCGAGCAGTTGACGCCTGCGCAGTTGACACCTGCGAGAGCCACGGGGAGCAGCACCTCGGCGTAGCCGAGCCTTGTGGAGAAACATGGCAATTGCTTGAGATGCCTAGTTAGTGCTACTTTCCGCCTTCGTGCCGAGTTCGCAATTAACCAGTTGAGGCTAAGCCTCAGCCGATTCCGCCGCCTGGGACGGAATCAAGGCTCAGCGCAACTTAATTTAGAGGGTTGCGAAAAGTGCCAGAAGAGTTCAAAACAGGGTTATCCGTTTGCGGTTTCCGCCAGCTCCACGCAAACTCCCCAAACCAAACCCACCTACGAGTTGAGAGTTCGTTGCCGCGAGGACCTTATGAGAACAGCACAATCCCTTGTCAATACCCTGAGCCTTCTCGCCTTCAGCAGCGCCCTGGGCGCGTGCTCCGCGACCTCCAATGACAACTCATCCTCTGCCTTGCCGGTCGCCGTTGCATCCGGCTCCGGGGGCAACGGAAGCGGCACCGGTGGATCCAAGGGCGTGATAGGTATCCCCACGCCAGTCAACACCGCGTTCGACCCCAAGGCGGGCATCGGGGAACCCGTGGGCAATGGCCCCTGTAATCCGAAGCTGATCGGGATTGTCCGAGACTTCAACTCGGCGCAATCCCCGGTTAACAAACATCCAGATTTCGAAGCCTATACCGGCCAAGTGATTACCAAAGGGTTGGTGAAGCCGATTCTAGGAGCGGACGGTGCGCCGGAGTACGCGGATCCGCAGCCGCCCGGGAACCCACAGCTTACAAAAGGCACCGATTTTCAGGCTTGGTACAGCAAGGCTCACCCTGCCAACGTAAAATTTGAGTTGGACTTAGACGCTCCGCCCGCTTCTGCAAATCTCACGAAAACGATGGATCCGGTAACGGGGGCTACCACCTATGAATCCACTTCCTTTTTCCCCATCGACGGGATGGGAACGCAGGCGCAGGATAATCCCCATGGGGAGAACAAGGCCACCCCCGACGCAGTTATCGGCACTCTGGCTCCTTTGCATAACTACCATTTCACATTCGAGCTCAATACCACGTTCAAGTACAAACCCGGCCAGGTATTCTCGTTCTACGGTGATGACGATCTCTGGGTCTTCATCGATAAGAAGCTGGTGGTCGACGTTGGGGGCACGCACGGTCAACAGGGCGGAGAGATCAATCTCGACACGCTTGGTTTCACTGAGGGCAGTGAGCACGAACTCAGCATCTTCCACGCCGAGCGCCACACGACGACTTCCAATTTCAAGGCCACCACGAACATCGCCTTTTCGAACTGCATGCCCATCCTAAGGTGAATTGCGCCTTGCTTGGCTCAGCTCTATGGCCTGGTACGGGAGCGAGCCAAGCACTACTTGGCTCAGCGTTTTGGCGTTTCTGCTTGGTGTTAACTGTGCAGTGCCATACGGCTTGACGCTGGTTAATGGCATCGGGCATAGTCTCGGCGTCCTAGCTGCTGCTGCTGGGGAAGGCCGGGCCAGCTGGAGCGGCCAGCTTGTGGAGATGTCATGGCAAGAAAGCTTACTTGGGTTGCTTCGGGGTGCGCTAGTTTAGCGGTGTTTTATGCTTGCTCCTCGCCGACGCCGAGTGCGCCGCGTGGTGGCGGTGGTGAGATGGGTGGCAGCACGGGCACCACCGGGGGAAGCACGGCTGGCGGCTCTGGAGGCACGATTGGAACAGGCGGCGCGGGTGTTGCGATTGCGGGTGGCACCGGTGGTAAGGCGACTGGTGGCACGGGTGGCGCTTCAGGGGGAACCGGTGGAGCCTCAGGCGGTGCAGCCGGGGCGATGATGGCTGGAGGAACTGGCGGTGGGTTTCCGGATCCTGCCAACGCTGACTTCACGTTCATGGACACCGGTGACCAAGGCTGTAGTAGCGCGAACGGTTGCGCTGGGAGTTCCGCGATTAACCTCGTTAAAGCTGGCGAAGCCTATCGAGAGTTTTGGGAGCATCCCACCGTCGGTGATTGCCAATGCAATTCCGTCCAAATCCCGAGCATGACCTCCTGTCAGTTCTCGCCGAAGTTCCCCGATATGGCCGCCTTTAAGGGCGTCCCCATCCTGGGCGGTCTTCGTGGCCACGCCCTGGATACCGCCACGAAGTTCAATGATTTTGGGGACGATTACGGCGAACGTGTTCGCGGATTCATCAAAGCGCCCGCCACAGGGAACTACACATTTTGGGTAGATTCCGACAACGCCTCTCAGCTCTACATCAGTATTTTTATTCCCCTTGGTAGCACTCCGCCTGCCTCCCTTCCGAGCAAGGCCACAGGGGTTGCCTTCGTCAATGACTTCACAGTGCAGGGCACGTTCAATGACGCGGGGCAAAAATCGCAGGCGGTGGCGATGGTGATGGACAATTACTATTACTTCGACTTCTTCCACCGAGCTGGTGGAGGTACGGCCGATCACTGGGAGATCCGGTGGACCAAGCCTGGCCAATCGAAGACGTTCGAGACGGTTCCAGCGAGTGTGCTCTATTCGGTGACCCCCACGCCCGGAAGCGGCCCCGCGTGCCCAGGCGGCACGGGCGGTACCGGCTCCGGTGGTGCGGGCTCCGGTGGCAATGCTGGCGCCGCGGGCTCCGGCGGGACTTGAGCGCTGAGTTCCTCGCTCACGCCGCTTGGTTCGAATTGGCGCTCGCGCATCAGTCGCGTTTGGCAAGAGCTCTCGCCTGAGGCAGCCTTGCCGGATGCTGTGTGCGAGCAGCTTTGTCAGTTTCTGGATCTCACGGTTACTTGGAACAGTCGCGTTGATTTGACGGCCGCGCGGGATGCGGATGAGTTGGTGGATTTGACGCTCGCGGATGCGTTGGTGCTCGGGATGGCGCCGTCGAGTGAAGCGAGCGGGGTGTGGTTGGATGTTGGCTCGGGTGGCGGTGCGCCGGGGATCCCATTAGGGCTGATTCGGCCGGATTTTGGGCTTCAGCTGTGTGAGCCACGCGATAAACGCGTGGCTTTTCTGAGGACGAGCCTCGTGGCGCTCGGGCGCTTGGATGTGAAGGTGGAGCGGTGTCGCAGCAGCGAGTTGCCAGCGGAGAGCTGTGATGTTGCGGTGGCGCGGGCCACGTTGCCGCCGGTTGAATGGCTGCCGGAGGGGGCGCGCTTGGCCAAGCGAGGCGTGTGGGTTCTGTTGGCGAAAGCGGAAGCTCCGGAGCTTTCAGGCTGGCAGCTCGCGTTCGAACGCGACTATGTCTGGCCGCTCACCGGGGTGGCTCGGCGGGCGCTTTTCTTCAAGAAAGAAACTTGAACTCCGCGTTTAGTGTGACACGCCGAACCACGCGCCGCCACAAGCTAACGTGAAGGCAACGGGCGCCACGGCGAGGGCGAAGACGACCGCGATCGGGGCGGTGATCGAAAGCACGACTATCAAGAGCGTGATCGCGATGCCCGTGGCAATGGCGGCTTCGAGGATGCTGGCCCGACCACTCGCGCGTGCGACCAGAAAGCCAGCGGCCGGAAAAGCGCCTAAAGTGGCTCCGCCGAGCAGCACGAGCGGGCCCGAGGAGCGGACGTCGGCTTCATCCGCCAGGCTGAAATCCACGCCCATTTGGCGCCCGGCGTACACCGCGAGCGCCACGAACCCCAGCATGACCCCGAAGGTGACGAAGACGCCGACCGCAATCCAGAACAAGGCGAGTGGCTCCTTCTGGCGCTTGAGGGCTCCGCGCATTTGGCTCAAGGAGGGCGCCTGAAGCGTCCAGGAGCGAAGAGCCTCGGGAAGCAGCACAGCTTCGGGCGCCACGTCGCGAAGTGCGGCATAGGCGAGCACGGCCATGAAGAGCACCAGCGGGATGCAGAGCAGCAGCACGCCCGGGCCACGCGCAAACACAAGGTAACTGAAAAGGCCATGAAGCGACGTGGCGCCGAGCCACGCTAAGGCAAACCAGCGCCCCCTTTGCTGACCCCCAAAGCCAAGCGCCGAACCCCACAGACCCGCAAAAAACAAATGCCCCGAGACTGCAAATATTCCACGCGCCAGTGCGAGCCCAAGATTCTGAGCGAAGGCAACCCCCAAGACCGCATCAGCACTCGCAAAACCTGCGGCTGCTACGGCTGAATACAACACGCCGGCGCGGGCATTCATGATGCGACCGGTGGCGAAGAGTGGCCACAGCGGGAGCACTTTGAGGCCTTCTTGAAGCGGTGCTTTGACCAGAAATATAGCCAAAAGGCCAGCGCCCAACGGTGCTGCTTCCAGATGGTTGGGCAACTCCGCCCAGCCCAAGAGCAGCTGCTCCAGATGAAAACTGAGCGCTCCAAGCAACGCCCCCGCCATCGTAACCGCGACGAGTACACGGCGTAGAAAACGCTGCGTGTGGCTGATCTGACTCCATAGCCAGGCCGCACTGGCTAACGGCAGGAGCCCAAGTAAAAGCCCCAATGCGAGGTTCACGCGGCCACGCTCAAAGCTCGTGCTTTCAACAGCTTGGCCATAGCGGCCTAGAAGTGCAGGCCTAGAACAGCGGTGAAGGTGGCGCCACCGCCAATGCTGGAGCCATCTGCGGCGTAGACGTCACTGGCGAGGGCTTGGCCCTGAGCGGCTGTTCCCATTTGTCCGGGCTGAACGGTACCAGTGGTTGCGGCAAGCTTGGTGGGATCCACACCGGGGCGCGACAGGAAGAGAATATCTCCGGTGACCGAAGCTCCGACTGAGACCACATTGCCAAGATAGATGTCGAGACCACCGCCACCGCGCACGTTGTACCCCGTGACATCCACGCCCGCGCTATTCAGCCCGGCTCCCACGTTTTTGGAGTCGAAGGCGCCGAGCGATGCGTAGCCGCCACCTAGCGTGATATAGGGCTCAATCGAGCCAATCGGGATACGGAAGCCAGCTTCTGCGTTGAGCGTCCACACTTGATAGTCAGAGAAATTGCCCAAGCGAAAGCGGCCGCCCAGGGTGAGAAACAGCAGCCGAATTCCAGCGCCTGCTCCATACACGAGCCCAGTTTGCGTAGAGCTCACCACTTTAGTGTCGAGCAGATCTTTAGAGCTGAAGGTTTGTAAGCCGAGGTGCTGCACTCCGACTTCCCCATTGAACCACAGGAATTCTAGGCCTCGTCCGGAGTCTTCTTCGTCGGAGTGTTCGAGATCCGCAGCAGTTTCGCCGCTTGGAGGTGCGAACGGGTCGCTTTGTACCGAAGGCGGGGGACGCAGGCCTCCAGCGTTCAGATCCGATTGTTGCGCATAGCTGGGCGGATAAAGCGCTCCCAGTGCGGGGAGCTCCAAATTGAGTGGCGCCAATGGGAGCGATGCGGCGAAGGACGATGACACAGTTAGGTTAACTGCTGCGAGAGTTCTGAACGCGATGATTGTGCGCAACATAGAGGCCGAGGATAGCAAGGAACGCAGGGGAAACCCAGTTTTCAGTGGCGTTGGATGGCCTGAAGACTGTTGGCGCGTTCGCTGAGGCTCAGATCTTCCAATTGACGCTCCAGGATGCTGAGCCGATCCTGGTCGGGTCGGAGCCAACGGAGTTCCTCCAGATCCGTTTGAATGGGTGCGTCGTAGCGCAGAGTGGCGAGCGTTCGGTACAGCTGGGCGGCTTCAGTCTGCGCGGCGAGCTCTAGAGCCAGATTCTCGGCTCCCCGCACCTTCACGGACCACAGTTTCGCTTGCGTCGGGATCTGCTCGAGCTTGCCGTAGTGGGCGAGCAGGCTGGCTGCGGATTTTGCACCCCAGCGCGGGATACCTGGGATGCCATCCGCGCTATCGCCGACGAGCGCGAGGTAGTCGGGAATCGAACTCGGCGCGACGCCAAATTTTTCGATGACGCCGGCTTCATTCAAGGTGCGCTCGCGCATCCGATCGAAGCAAACAACGCGTTCGCCCTGCACGCACTGGCAAAGATCTTTGTCCGGCGAACAGATCACCACCTGATCCACGGAGTCTGCAAAACGGGCGGCAGCCGTCGCGAGCGCGTCGTCCGCCTCAAACTCGACCATCGGCCAGGTGACAATACCGAGCGCGCGGCTAACCTCTTCAGCCAGCTCGAACTGGGCAAAGAGAGCAGGATCGATGCCTTCGCCTGTCTTGTATCCAGGAAACAGCTCATTACGAAACGATTCGATAACGTGGTCGAAAGCGCAGGCAACGTGCGTCACTTCGGGATTGCGGAGCAGCGCCACCAGGCTTCTAAACAAGCCGCGGGCGGCGCCTACTTCTTGGCCCGCTTGGGTCTTGCTTGGCGGAAAAGAGTAGTACGCCCGGAACAATTCAAAGGTGCCATCCACGACAAAGAGTTTCACGGTTGCCTCGTTGCCAATCGTTGTAGGCGTTCGGCGAGTGCGCGGCAAACGCCCGGGCATATCTGGACAAATGCCGCTTTCGGGGGTTATGGGGGCCACCGAGGAAAAGGGATGATCCAGATTGAAACCGGCTTGTTCAGTGGGATGGTGATGCAGCGCCGGAAGGGTGATCTGACCGAGCAGCCTATCACGGGTGGGGTGGAGCGCCGTGAGGCGCAGGCCATTTCAGTGCGGGTCACGAAAGGGAAGCGCGTCCTGGTCAGCTTGGGAGCAGAGCGGGCGGTCAAGCTGAAGCAGGGGAGCTTTGCCTTCACGTTGCGCGGAGTACCTGTGGGTGGTCCTTACAGCATCCAGCTGAGCGCGCTGGACGCACGCGGCAAACGCTTAGTGTCTGAGCGCTACGACGATGTCTTCGTCGGAGATGTCTGGATTCTGGCCGGTCAGTCCAATATGGAAGGAGTGGGTTGGATGTCGGAGCGCTCCGCAGCGATGGCGCCCGTTCGGGCCTTCTATATGGACCATCAGTGGCGTGCCGCAGAAGATCCGCTGCACGAGCTCGATAAGTCAGTCGTTCGCGTGCACCATCAGCTTCACGGCGGACGGGCACCGGTGCGACCCGCTCACATTGGAGTGGGCCCAGGCGTGGCTTTTGGGCAGGAACTCTACCAGCGCACTGGGATCCCCATTGGCTTGCTGGCTTGCGCGCACGGGGGCACGAGCATGGCACAGTGGGACCCGAGCCTGATAGCGTTGGGCGACGGGAGCTTGTATGGCGCAGCTATCCATAAGCTCAACCTCAATGGCGGGGGGCTTTCTGGGATCTATTGGTACCAAGGTTGCTCAGATACGAATCATGCTGAAGATGTTGAGAACTACACGCCGCGCATGCAGCGTTTAATCGGAGCGTTTCGCAAGGATTCGGAGAGCCCCAAGCTGCCGTTCGTGCTCGTGCAGCTCTCGCGGTTTGTGTACGAAGATCTGGACGCTGGGAAGTGGACTAGTATTCGTGAGAGTCAGCGCCTCCTTCCCACATTGGTCGCTCACACGGCGACAGTGCCAGCGATCGACTTGGAATTGGACGATTCCATTCACGTGAGTGGGCTAGCCATGGAACGTTTGGGTCGGCGTTCAGCTGCCGCGGCGCTCTCGATTTTGCCCGGGAAAAATCCCGGGGATTCGCCGATTGGCCTCGGTAAATGCCGCGTGATCAAAGATCCGGATTCCGGCCTGGCGAACGTTCTGATTGATTTCAATTCCGTGGCGGGGAGCCTCAAGAGTGGGTCTAGGCCAGTGGGGTTTTCGTTGCACACGCGCAAGCTACAAGTGAATGCTGTCGTGAAGACCTCACTTAACATGAATCAGGTCATCCTCACGACGAACCGGACCACGGTGGATGCCTCGGGGCTCTTTCTAGCGTACGGTTACGGGACCGATCCCTATTGCAACATCGTGGACGAAAAGGACAAGTCGCTGCCAGCCTTCGGGCCCGTGCCCCTCGGCAAGCCCAGGTTTCTCACTGAATTTGCGGATGATGTGGAGGTGAGCCGGATTCTGCCGGGTTGCGCACAGCTGCACGGCTTGAAGTACCCCGCCAATCAGCCGAAGCTTGGCTTCAAACGCCGCCATTTTGGCCCCTCCGCGCTTGGCGTGTTTCTCTCAGTTCGCCCTGAAATTCAGGCCTATTCTGGGGATGGGCTGGTCTATTTCCGAATGCAGCTGGAGGCCCCCGAGAAGATGAGCGGCCGCTTGTGGTTGGGCTACGATGGGCCCATCAAGATCTGGCTGAACAAGCGCGGAGTATTCTTTGATCCGAAGGGTACGAATCCCGTTTCTCTGGATGAAGCGTTTGCAAAAGTGGAGCTCAGGAAAGGGCGCTCGGAGGTGTTGGTAGCGCTCGGCACGAATCAAGGAAATGCTTGGGGCCTCGTGGTTCGTTTCGAACGTCTGATGGCTGCCAAGCCAAAATCAGACGTTAGCTTAAAACTGCCAGAGTTTGTTGCAACATAGCGCGCATTCGGCGTCAGTGTGCGTGCTCGGGGGCGATGTGTGCAGACGGAGGGGCGGTTCTGGAATATTTGTGCGAGAGTGAATCAGTGAGGGTGGTTCAGTAATTTTGTCGTGATTTCACCCTCGGTTGATCGATTGCTGGAGGCAACTCGTCGCGAGTTGGGTTAGGCTGAGCGTTCGCATGAATCGGAGCCGCAAAGCCGGTTCGCTGCGAGTGAGCGTCATGGAGGCACGATCTGATAGTTCACGTCTTTAAATCTAACTCCCGGTTATTCTTCGCTGCCGTAAGTCTCGCCGTGCTCAATGCCTGCTCTGGAGAGCTGGCGCCCAACGGTGGCCGGCCGCAAGCGCCCAATGCTTCTGCTGCGACAGGCGGATCGGGATCGGGATCGGGATCGGGATCGGGTGGGAGCAGTAGTAGCAGTGGTGGAACGCAACCAACCGTGGTGGCCGCACCCGGAGAGGAATTGCCGTCTCCAGATTCACGCGCGCCTCGCCTCAGTCATTTGCAATGGACCAATACCGTGAACGAGCTGCTGCAGATCACAACAGCAGGCGGCTACGCGAAGAATTTCCGAGCCGATCCACGTCAGGCTGGATTTCTTTTTGATCGGGCAGGCGGCAGCTTCGTGGTCGATCAAGCGCTTTGGACGTCGTATCAAGAAGCAGCCGAGGCTGTTGCTGCCTACGTCGTGGGTGACGACGCGCGGCTGGCCAAGATCCTGCCTTCGGTTGCGGGGGATCCGGCTACCCAAGCGCAGGCGTTCATCGAGGGTTTCGGGCTCAAAGCCTTTCGTCGGCCACTCACTCCCACGGAAGCCAAGGAGTACAAGGCGTTGTACGACACCGCACCTGGCGCCTACGCGGACGTGAGCGATCCCTTCAAATCGGGTGTGAGGTTGCTGTTAGAAGCCTTCCTTCAGGCGCCCGACTTCCTGTATCGGGTCGAAACGAGCACTGTCCAGCAAGGCAAGCTGATCCCTCTGGGGTCGTTCGAAGTGGCGAGCCGCCTTTCTTACTCACTTTGGAATTCGATGCCGGACGCGACCTTGCTACAAACGGCCGCTGGGGTCCTGGATGCAAACACGGTGGCAGCTGAGGCTCGCCGCTTGCTGGCTGATCCGCGAGCGCGTGCCAGCTTGAGGACCTTTGGCACCGAGCTCTTCGATCAACAACGCTTCTCTTCAATCAATCCTTCGAGCAAAGGTTTTCCCAATGCTCCAGCCGGGCTCGCAGGGCTCGCGACCGAGGAAAACAACCGCTTCCTTGAGCGCAGCTTGTTTGAAAAGCCTGGCAGCTTCGCCGACCTGATGACGACTCCGGAAACCGTGCTGAATGCTGATCTTGCCAAGCTGTACGGGCTTTCCGGCACGTTCACGAGCGACTGGGCTCCAGCAATCTTGAATTCAGCTGAGCGCAGCGGCATCTTGACGCAGATTGGATTTTTGGCCGCGCGCGCTACCAGTGAGAACCCCGACCCCATCCATCGCGGGCTATTCATAGCGAATCGACTGCTGTGTCAAAACATCGCAGCGCCACCGATCGCGATCCCTCCGCTGCCTGCCGCCGGCGCGAAGACGAACCGAGAGAACGTTTCTGATCACACCGAAGTGCCGGGCAGTGCTTGCGCCAGCTGCCATGCCGCCATCATCAATCCACTCGGTTTTCCCTTTGAAAGCTACGATGCCGTCGGGGCATTCCGGACACAGGACAACGGCGTCCCCGTCGACACTACAGCCATGGCAAAGTTGGGTGCGCAGACCCTTGCCGTCAAGAACGCCATCGAGCTCGCGCAGGGTCTCGCGCTGAGCCCTGAAGCTCACGCCTGTTTCGGAGCGCACTTGCTTGAGTTCATGCTCGGCAGAGCGAGCGCACCCTTGGATCAGGCACTGACAGAACACCTCCGGGAGAGTTCACTCAATAACAAGGCCGCGGTGAAGGAACTCATGGTCCAGCTTACCCAGTCGCCAACCTTCCTCGCTCGAAGCATTGTGGAGCTTCCATGAGATACGGACGCAGAATTGTGCTTCAAGGATTGGGTGGCGTTGCGCTCGGCATGCCGCTCTTGGAGAGCTTCTCGAAGCAGGCTATGGCTGCTGGAGCCAACGAAACCTTTGCCATTTTCTTTCGTCAAGCTAACGGCGTTGCGTCAGCCCAGAGCTACACTCTGAACGGCACCGTCAAGCATAGTGAGCCAGAGCGTTTCTGGCCGATGAATACCGGCGCGCTCACGCCCGCCAATTTGCAAGGCCGTGCGTTGGAAGAGCTCAACGCCTACGCCTCTAAGCTCTTGGTGGTGGGCAACTGCAACATGAAGGATTTTCCCTATGGCGATGGCCACGCCCGAGGTGCGCTCCAGAGCTTAACGGCGCAGGGGCCGGTCGTTGCTGATGCGGGAGGTGATTCCGAGGCGAATGGCGAGTCCATCGATCATCGGATTGGGCGCGAGCTCAATCCGGGCGGCCGCGATTCGCTCTTTCTGTATGCGGGCCCAGCCGGCGGTTGGCTGGGCGGAGCGTGTCTTTCCTACCGTGGCCCGAATCAACGGCGCGCTTCCGTGGCCGATCCGCGGCAGGCCTACAACACGATTACGGGTGGGACGTCGGCTGCGATGCCCGATGCTAGCGCGCTTCTGATGAAGCGACAGAAGAGCGTGAACGATCTGGTGCGAGCGCAACTCGATCGGCTGCTCAAACAACCTCGGCTGAGCAAAACAGACAAAGATCGCTTAGATCTGCATCTCTCCAGCATTCGAGAGCTCGAAGTGTCGCTGGGTTGTCAGCTTTCGCTCGATGCCGAGAAGGTCTTGGATGGCGGCCAATCCATCCTCACCGATTCGAACGGCGAAGAGCGCATGAAGCTTGCTAAAATGCACATGGATGTTGCCGCCATGGCCGTTGCTTGCGGCTACACGCGCTCCGTTGCCATCCAGTTTGGCGAAGGCAATGATTCCAGCTCCCGTTTCTTGAATCCCGACAATCCTGCCGAACGCTTTGAAAATTTCCACTACATTTCGCACCGCATTCTGTCCAACGGTGGAGATGGAACCGAGATCGTCGGGGCCGATGTCATGCATCACAAGATCGATCGCTACTTCGCGCAAACCTTCAAATACTTGCTCGACAAGCTTTCAGGCTATCCCTTGCCAGGCGGCGGCACGCTACTGGATGCCGGGTTGGCGGTTTGGTTCTCGGATCTTGCCACGGGGCCCGCGCATGGCTCCAGGAATTGCCCGTTCATCCTCGCCGGCAGCTGCAACGGCTACTTCAAACAGAACGCGTACGTGAAGCTGCCCGATGGCGAAAACCACAACCAGCTATTGAACACGATTGGCACAGCTGTCGGCCTTACCAAGGCGGGTGCTCCGCTCGATGATTTTGGCGATCCTTCGCTGCCCAAGGGCTTGCTCGCCGAACTCAAGGCCTGAATGGCTATTTTAGTGTAGAAGTTGAGCATCAAATAACGTCGTTTGATGCAAATCACAGAACCTTGAACAGAGGGTTCCTTTTGAGGGCACGGTCTAACGTGAGCGTGTGGTCGCAACCGTTCTTGCGATTGCGAGCACCGATCACGCAATCTGCCAGATCACCTGCTCCACGATTGAAAGCCGAGAGGGCTTCGCGTATCAAATCCTTGTCGTCGAAGGCAAACTGACTCGTGTCGAGCATTCGCCCGAGCGTGCTCGCGATGGTCGCTCGGTCGAATCCGTACGCGCCCTTTAGAACCCATGTGAGCTCGCACAGCACGATGACGTCCACATGCAATCGAACTCCATCGGCAGACACTTCGCCGATGAGCTCGTTGGCTTTTCTCGCCTGCGCCGGATCGTCCTGGGTGAGGTAGCGAACCAACACGTTGGTGTCGACGCCAATCATCGCCGCTTCCGATGCTGCGCGAGGATCGCCGCATCCATTTCTTCGATGCTCACGGGCCGGCGCTTAGCTCGACGCAGGAGGCCCTTGAGCTCCGCGATGTCGGCCGTGCTCGCTCTGACGAGGACTTGCCCCGCCTCGTCCACCACAAAATCCACCTGGTCCCCTGGCTCTACCCGCAGAACCTTTCGTATCTGTTGGGGGATCGTGATTTGTCCCTTACTCGTAACGGTCGCGGTCGCCATTCCTTACTCCTGAGATGAATTCTTACATTCGGTAAGGGGACGGTCAAGCTTGGGGTGCACTGAGATTTGCGGAGGTGAGGACTGGATTCAAGGGCGCCCCCTATTCCTTCGGAGAGACGCCCAACGCGGGCTTCAGCACGCCGTGCTGCCGCCGCTCCTTCTGCTCGCTGTAGCGCGTGTTCAACGCGTCGACGTTGTCGCGCAGGAGCAGCGTGAAGCGGAACAGTTCCTCCATCACGTCGACGACGCGATCGCGGTAGCTCGATGGTTTCATGCGTCCATCGGCGTCGAATTCCTCGAATGCCTTCGGCACCGACGATTGGTTGGGGATTGCGAACATGCGCATCCAGCGGCCGAGCACGCGCATCTGATTCACCGCGTTGAAGGACTGGCTCCCACCGGAGACTTGCAGCACCGCGAGCGTCCGCCCTTGCGTGGGTCGGACCGCGCCGTCGCTCAGGGGGATCCAATCGATCTGGTTCTTGAACGCGGCGGTCATCGCGCCGTGTTGCTCGGGCGAGACCCAGACATGCGCCTCAGACCACACGCTCAGGTCGCGAAGCTCGCGCACTTTGGGCAGATCGAACGACGTTCGATCGAACACGGGTAGATCGTTCGGCCGGTAGATGCGCACCTCGGCACCGAACGCGGTGAGCACGCGTCCACACTCCTCGGCGAGATAACGACTGAAGCTCTTCGGCCGCAGCGACCCATAGAGGATCAGGATGCGCGGCGGATGGCTGCTGGGCGCCTTCGCGAACGTCGCGAACGTCGAGACCGGATCGTGCTCGGGAAGATCGGCCTCGATCGTTTCAGCTGGGTTTGTCACTGGCAGGTACTCCTGTTAGGCAAATCAAAGCCGTTCGCGAAGCCTAGCCGGCTCGCCACTTTTAGGCGAAGTTCGCCCGCTCAACCAGCCAGCTTGGTCATGATCCACTGATTCAGACGAGGCGGAATCACTTCGCCGTGACGCTTGGCGCTCTTGATGAGTAACGAAAGCACGTCGCGCCCATTCTGCACTGCTTCAGTCGGCGTCGTGCCGTGGGTGCGCGCGTTCGGCCACGCCGGCAACGTAACGACGTAGCATTGATCCGGTTCGGACCAACAGAGAACCATTTGGTAGTCGTCAGGGCTTGGGGGTTTGGCGGACGGCTCGGATTGCTTCTTCGACTTGGAGTTCCTGGTAGTTTTTTGCATCGTCGCCTTCGTTTCCGCTCGTGATGAGGAAAGAGAGAGTCATCGTATCGCGCAAGTCCATTGGAATCGACCCGAAAATTGGCCCCCTGATAGAGAATTGCGCTTCATTTCCTACCGTGGTAAGAATTGAGAATGTCAGCGTCAGCCGCGAAACTCTCCATCAGCCTTCCCGCTGGTCTTGCCAAGGCTGTTCGGACTCACGTTGGCACCCGTGGCCTTTCCGGATTTGTTGCTCGGGCAGTTGCTCATGAGCTTGAACGCGAGCAGCTAGGTGTTTTCCTTGCCGAACTTGAGGGACTCCGCGGGCCCATCCCAAAGCCTCTGCTTGCTTCGGCCAGATGCGTATGGCCGAAGCGCTAGTTCTCGATTCCGAGGCTCTCAACGCCATCGCGAACCCTTCCACTCGAAGCGTTCTTGCTCAACGCGCTCGTGCCATACTCTCCATCGCGTATGATCGCCGCGCTCTCGTCCGAGTCCCGGCCCCTGTTCTCGGCGAAGTTTGCAGTGGTCCTCGTTTCGACGCTGCTATTAACCGTGTTCTCAACGGCCGCGGCATTCTCGTCGAACCCCTAACGCAGCAGATTGCTGAACGCGCTGGCGCACTTCTCTCCGAAGCCCGTATGTCCTCCAGAAACGCCGTCGACGCTTTCGTTGTCGCTACGGCTCTTGAATTCGATAGCGCCATCATCGCCACGGGTGACCCAGACGACATTAAGCGCTTAGTCGCACGCCACGCTAAAGTCCGCGTATTCCCCATCTAACCGCGCCATCGCGATCCAACAAGCGCTTGTGGCAGACGAGCGCCTCTGGCCGCCGCTTTGGGTTGCGCGCCGCCGCCACCGGACGGCCCAGCCTACGTTGTAAACAGCATTGACATGTATCTCGCCGCCGGGTAGCCGATAAGGCTGCGGCACATGTTCGAGGAACGAAAAGACCTGATTCGCAAGGTGGAAGGGCTCCGGGGCGGTCGGAAGCTGATTTGCTTCCTCAACTTTGACCGCGTGAGCCATCCAAAAATTCCTGATCTGGGGCTCGACATTTCCTTCGACGCTGAGGCGAAGGAAGCCTTCTTCCGCGTGCTCAAGGAGACTGGCTCTCAGCACTTCGACGTTTGTATTTACACACGGGGCGGTGACGCCAATGGCGTTTGGCCGCTCGTGAGTATCATTCGGGAATTTGATCCGGACTTCGAGGTCCTGGTCCCCTTCAGGTGTCACAGCAGCGGGACGCTCTTTGCACTGGGGGCGCGCAAGATCGTTCTCACTCCGCTGTCTGAGTTAAGCCCGATCGACCCGAGCACCGGCAATCAGTTCAATCCACTGGACGAGAGCGACAAGAAAAACCGGCTTGCGATCAGTGTCGAAGATGTCCGGGCTTACCGAAGCTTCATCCTGGAACAGTTCGGCGCCGACGAGTCCCACGCTGCGCAGTACCTCGCCCCGTACCTCACACGCCTAACGGAAGCGGTGCATCCCCTTGCGCTAGGCAACGTCGACCGGGTGCATCGGCAGATAAAGCAGCTGGCCCGCAATCTGCTGAATCTGCATCCCGTGCCCGGCCGGGACTGCGACAAAGTCATCGAGGCGCTCACGATGAAGTTCTGGTCTCACCTACACATGGTGAACCGGCACGAGGCGCGTGAGATCCTGTCGGAGGAGCATGTAGTCTTTGCCGACCAGCCGCTGGCTAGCGCCCTCGACGATTTACTGAGGGCGTATGAGGATACTTTTCACCTCCGTCGGACATTCTTCCTGGCCCAGTTCGGCGCCGATGAGCCTCAGAAGGACGTCAGATTCATCGGTGGCGTTCTCGAATCAGAGATTTGGAGTTATCTGCACGAAACCAAGGCCGTTATACGACAGCATCCAGTGCTCCCGAACGGCGTCCAACTTCAGCTTCCTGCGGGCCAGCCCCTCCCAATGATCCCTGGCCTTTCGCGTAACTATCAGGTAGATGTCAGCTCGCGTGGCTGGGTACGCAACAAGGCTCCGATTGGATTCGACAGATGAGCAAATTCGTTTCCGAACAGTTTTCGCTGTCAACGGCGCAGGTTGCCGCGAGCTACTTCACGGGGAGTTTGCGCTCTGATTTTCAGCCAGAGCCCCAGATTCTTGCTCCAGGAGTTTACCGGGTAGTGAATGGCGAGGTTCGGCAGGTCGTGCCCGGCCTGCCTCCTGACCTCGCCGGGCGTGTCGCGGCTCGGACGACCTGACGCTCAGCCGGTACCTACACTCGTGGCTCGGGCGCTGTATGCCAACGCGGTGCTGATCGACACGTCGGCATGCGTTGCGGCCTTCGACGAGGCGGACGCTCTGCACACGGAGGCGACGACCACGTTGGCTCAACTGACGTCCGACGGTCATTACCTGCTGTGCGCGGTCAATGTGACCGCCCACGAGTCTTTCACGCGTATTCGATACAATGCGCGTCTCAATGCTGGTCTTCTCGGCTATTCGTGGTTGCGATCGGAAGGGCTTGAGACCATTCAGTTCTCGGATGATGACGAGCGGGAAGCCCTGTCTCTGATCCGCAAGTATTCGTCGGTCAGGCTCAGCTTCCATGACGCGCTCTGCGCTGCTGTGATGCTGCGACTCGGTATTTACCGCATCTTCTCATTCGACGCAGACTTCTGGGCCTTTGGCTTCGAGTTGATCCCCGGCAGCTATCAGCGACGTTGACGTTCGACACATTGCGACAGACCACGCGCGAGGGGTTCGGCCAACCGTTTCCGGCCCTCCCCAAGGCTCTCTTGGAACCCCAATCGCACGGCCCAATCGCACGGCCTTTCGTAACCCCCCGTAATCATCCCCCATTCGGAGGTGAGGACGGGATTCGAACCCGCGTATAACGGTTTTGCAAACCGTTGCCTAACCACTTGGCTACCTCACCGAAAGGTCCGCCATTGGGCGGGCTCGGTATGTTCCACTTGCTCCTGGTGCTGTCAAGCACTCGAATTCCTGCACTCAGATGCAGGCGTGGCCGAGAAACGGATCCTCAGCTCTCTTCAGCGAGGTCTTCCGCCAAGTAGCTCAGGATGACCTCGTCGAGTGACTTTTGGCTCACGAGATCGTCACCAAAAATGGAGCGGCTCGCGCCTCCTGGCATCCCGCCAAAGCTTGCGGCGGGGCGGCTGGCTTGCTGGGTTGGCGGCTGGTTATGCGTGACGCTCGGGCGTGGCGGCGGGGGCCTTGGGAGACTCGATTCGACTCGGACGGGCGCGTCTGCGGTGGGGCTGATCTCTGCGACGTAGCGCCTTGAGTTGGGGACGGTGTCCGATTCGGGCTCAGGGTACGGCCCGCAGCTGGAGATCACGAGCTCGTCGAAATCACCCGCGCGCAACGCGATGAACATGGAGCGATGTTGCTCCTTCATGAGACCTCGCACCGTGGGAACTAACTCGCGGCTGCCAATGTGCGCCGAGTAATCCGTGCGTGTGCTCTTAATGATGCGCCCGCCATCCGCAAACAGGTGCGTCATCAGGCGCGCGTGGCGCACTCCCGAGTCCTCAGTTTGGATGTGAAAAAGCCTGCCCTTGTGACGGACGTTATTGTTGAACCCCAAAAGCGGAGGCGGCTCAATCGCGGCAAACGATTCTTGTTTCACCTGTCTGAGAGAGTATCACGGTCTTGACGCTCCCACAGCCGGTGTTTTCAGTGATGAACAGATGTGCACAGGTCGGATAGTTACTGATGTAGGGCGGCAGTCATACTAACGCGCACCTTCATCCAGCCGACGCATGCCCTCCAGAAGTAGAGCTTCGGGGCTTTCTTTGATCACTTGTTGCGGTGCACGGAAGTTTGGCTCTAACGAAAAATCGCCTTCGTTGAGCGTGATCATCGCGTAGAAGGCATCTGCGCCCCGTACTTTCGCCCACATCGCGTTGTAAACGGAACCATCCACGAAGTGGATCTCACCGCGTTCACCGTTGGCTTGGATCTTGAGCGACCCCGTTTTTCTGCCGTGCCACAAAACCTGCACGATGTCCGGCAGGCTCATTTCCTGAAGCGATCCGCTGACACCCCGAGCACCGCCGGCGCCCGCCGCTGAATGCTCAATCAATTGTTTCATCTTTGCCACCAAGAGTTCAGCACTCACGGGCTTCGCCACCACGTCGCTCGCGCCGAGTTCGAAAGCGCGCTGAGCCTCTGCTGAGACCGTGCGGCCGGAGAGGATGATCCACGGCAGCTTCTGACCCCAGCGTTGCTTCCTGCCGTGCTCAAGCAAGGCCAAGCCGTCTTGAGGCTTCAAATCGAGTTCACTACAAACGATCTCCACGCCGCCTGCTTCCAGGATCTTGAGCGCTTGGTCGGAGGTTGAAGCAAGCTTGACTTCAAAGCCACGCTCAACCAGACGCAGCTCGAGCACCGTTGTTTCCTCGGGATCGGGATCAATGATGAGCGCGAGCCGCCGATCGGCTAACAAGCGTGCTTTCAGATCTTCTCCGGTCACCGTGAGCTTGAAGAGATCAACCAGGTTGGGATCAAAGATCTTGCTCTTGTTGGTCGCGAGAACCTCACACGCCTGGGTTGGCTTGAGCGCTTTCCGATACGGATTTTTCGGGTTTTGTGTGAGATCTGCGTAGGTGTCTGCGATGGCCAGAATGCGCGCACCGAGTGGGATCTCTTTGCCGCCAATGCCGCGTGGCAAGCCTTGTGCATCGAAGCGCTCGTACATGTTCTCGACCGCGGCTAGCACTTCGCTCGGCAGGCGGATGGCTTCCACTAAACGCGAGGGAGCCTTGAATTGTTTGGTGGCCGATGAGCGATGTCCTTCGTAGTCAGCAACATTCAGAGCCGTCAGGTGGTACGCACCCATTTTCCCTAAGTCATGAATGTAGGCCGCAATCATCACACTCGTTCGCTCGATGTCGCTCAGTCGCAGGCGTTCACAGAGCTTCTTCACCAGGCGCGCCACCTGAGCCGAATGCCCGCGTAGATCTGGCCGCGAATTCTCCACCAGGCTGATCAGCACGTTCAGCGTTTCGAGGTAGGCGGCGCCTTCAACTCCGCCTGGGGTCGCAGTGCGCCCGTGCGTGGTGCGGCCCATTTCTTCTGCGGAGAATGTGCGTTCGCGCTGGGTGCCTTCATGGGCCAGCGACGCGACAATGCTTTCCTCAGAAAGCAGACGGCGCTCGAAGACATCCATCATATTGCTGAATTGTTGATGGGCTGTGCGGTCCAACTTCGCAAAAGCATGGATGTCGCCGCCGTAGGTCTTATCGATGGCCGCCAGGATAGCTTTGGGTCTGCCCACGAAAGCCTGAATCTGTTTGACGCCCGAGACGGCTCGGACATTGTCGAGGACACCCATGTCGTCCGGGTCCGGTGTCACCACGCTTAAGGTCCCCGTAGCCTCGGCGTAGAGCACCGGAAAGACGAGGCTCCGTTCTGCCACTTTGCGCGGAATTTTCTCCAGCACCGCGCGATCAATTTCTGCCTTCGCAAGTTTCTCAGTTGAGACGAAGCGCGTCTTATAGGCAGCCGCGAGGTAGCGAAGCAGATCGGCCTCTGGGAGCGCATCGGTCTCAATCAGGGCTTCCTCAACCCGCTCGCCCGTGCGCGCGATCCAATTGAGAGCGGCCTCCCGCTGCTCGGGGCGGATGACTTCCTCTAGGACAAGCTTGTCGAGTAGTTGCGAGGCTCCTGCGCTCATGGGTGGGCCCAATTAGTATAGCCAGCGGGCTGGCCCAGAAGGCCGAGAATCGGGCTCCTGGGCGGACTTCCTTCCTTCCGGGGGCGCTATGGACTGGCAACTGCCGAGCGATTGGGTTATGCCCCGCGTCCCTTATGGGCGAGCCGAAGGACAGCGTTCTCGAGGTCTTGACCAAGGGGCGGTCTCCCGGTAGGGAGCCACTCCCTTTTTCTGCATGCATCCCGATAGGCCAAAGATGAAGACGTACGTTCCGAAAGCCGCAGAAGCCCTAGCCGCCCGTAAGTGGTGGGTCGTGGATGCCACTGGTTTGCCGTTGGGCCGTCTGGCGAGCCGCGTGGCGACTGTCCTTCGTGGAAAGAACAAACCCACGTTCAGCCCCTCGGTTGATACCGGCGATTTTGTGATCGTGGTCAATGCTGGGAAGGTAAAGCTCACTGGGCGGAAGGCCGAGCAGAAGCTTTATACCAGGCATTCCCGCTATCCCGGGTCCCTGAAGCAGGAGTCCTTTCAGTCAGTCATCCAGCACGCCCCGGAAATGCCGATCCAGCAGGCCGTGAAGCGCATGCTTCCAAAGAATGTGCTCGGGCGAACACTCCTCGGCAAGCTCAAGGTTTATCCAACCGCTGAGCATCCGCATTCCGCCCAACAGCCACAGCAGCTCCAACTCAAGACCGCGTAAGGCAACTCCGACGATGACCACCGCTCAGACATTCTACGCCACCGGGAAGCGCAAGACCGCAGTTGCTCGCGTTTGGATCTCCAAAGGTGAGGGAAAAATTAGCGTCAATAAGCGCACGATTGAGGATTTCTTTCAGCGCGAATCTTCCTGCATGGTCGTCCGCCAGTCACTTGAGCTGTTAGAAGTCAGTGACAAGTATGACGTGCGCGCCACGGTTGCCGGCGGTGGCAACAGCGCCCAGGCTGAGGCGATGCGTCACGGAATTTCCCGAGCTTTGCTGCTCGAAGACGCTGAGCGTCGACTTGCGTTGAAGCGTGCAGGTTACCTCACGCGCGATAGCCGCCAAAAAGAGCGTAAGAAGTACGGACGCCCTGCTGCCCGTAAGCGCTTCCAGTTTTCCAAGCGCTAAGAGCCTTCCTGGCTTTGAGGGGACGCCCTTTTGCCCTAAGGTGTGGCGTTTTTCGCCATGGGTCGTCCATTCAAGCTTCGTAGCGACTTCCAGCCCAAAGGCGACCAGCCTCGGGCCATTGAAGCCTTGTGCAATGGGTTAGATCGCGGGGCACGATACCAGACACTGCTCGGCATCACGGGGAGCGGCAAGACGTTCACCGTGGCCAACGTGATCCAACACGTCCAGAAGCCTACGCTGATCATCGCGCCGAACAAGACGCTGGCAGCCCAGCTGTACGGAGAAATGCGCGATCTCTTTCCGGATAATGCCGTCGCTTTTTTTGTCTCCTATTACGACTACTACCAGCCCGAGGCCTACCTCCCCACCACCGACACGTTCATCGACAAAGACGCCATCATCAATGATCAGATTGATCGAATGCGTCACGCTGCGACTCACGCCCTCTTGTCGCGTTCAGACTGCATCATCATTGCGAGCGTGAGCTGCATCTATGGCATCGGTTCGAAAGAGAGCTACGCAGGCCTCCTGATCGAGATTGTGAAGGGCGAGCAATGCCGTCGGGATGAGCTCTTGCGGCGCTTGGTCGATATTCAGTACTCGAGGAATGACGTGGATTTTCATCGCGGGACGTTTCGCGTGCGCGGTGATGTGGTTGAGATATTCCCAGTCTACGAAGAGTCAGTCGCGATCCGCGTGGAGTTTTTTGGGGACGAGGTCGAAGCGATCAAAGAGGTGGATCCGATTCGGGGCAAGGTGCTGGGCGAGCTACCACACTACTCGGTCTACCCAGGGTCCCACTACGTCACCCCGCGTCAACAGCTCAATCGCTCCATTGAGGCTATCCGAATCGAGCTTCGCGAAAGGCTTGATTATTTCGATAAAGCGGGTCGCTTCTTAGAGAAGCAGCGCATCGAGCAGCGCACGATGTACGACATCGAGATGCTCGAACAGATGGGGTTCGTGCAGGGGATTGAGAATTATTCGCGCCACCTTTCCAATCGAAAGCCGGGCGAGCCCGCTCCGACACTCATTGATTACTTTCCCGAAGATTTCCTGCTCATCCTTGATGAATCCCACCAGACGGTGCCGCAGATCGGTTCGATGTATCGGGGCGATCGCTCGCGCAAGGAAACCTTGGTGGAGTACGGTTTTCGCCTGCCCAGCGCGCTCGACAATCGGCCACTGCAGTTCGACGAGTTCGAGAAGTACATGAAGCGCACGATCTTCGTGTCCGCAACTCCCGGAGCTTGGGAGCTGGAGCATTCCAAATCCGAGATTGTCGAGCAGCTGATTCGCCCGACGGGCCTCATCGATCCTGAGATCATTATTAAGCCGATTGAGGGGCAGGTGGATACTCTGCTGATTGAGATTCGTAAGCGCGTTCTATGCTCCGAACGCGTGCTGGTGACGACACTCACCAAGCGGATGGCGGAAGACCTGACGGATTACTACACCGAGCTCGGCGTCAAAGTGCGGTATTTGCACTCGGATATCGAGACTTTGGAACGCATTGAGATCCTAAAGAATCTGCGGGCTGGGGAATTCGACGTCTTGGTGGGGATCAATCTCTTGCGCGAAGGGCTCGATTTACCCGAGGTGAGCCTGGTGGCGATCTTGGATGCCGATAAAGAAGGATTTCTAAGGAGCGCCCGTTCGCTGATTCAAACGATCGGCCGTGCTGCCAGAAATCTCCACGGCCAAGTTATCATGTTCGCGGATCGCATCACGGATGCGATGGCTTTTGCGATGAGCGAAACAACCCGCCGGCGTGCGATTCAAGAAGCGTACAATCTTGAGCACAACATCACTCCGGCCAGCATTCAGCGCGCGATTTTGGACATCAGCCCCGCGAGCGGGCAATCGGACTATTACGCGGTGTCTCGCGGCGCACCTCAGGCGAGCGCCCCTACAAAAGCCGGGGCCAAGCAGAAGCCCGGCGCGGCCCCCAAACAGGCTTCGCCCGCTGATCTAGCCGCCATCAAGGAGCAATCGGAAGCGCTCCGCCAGGAGATGTTCTTGGCCGCAGAGAATCTGCAGTTTGAAACTGCGGCTCGGCTTCGCGATCAAATTCGTAAGCTCCAGGCTAGCGCTGGAGAGGCTACGCCCGACCTCTTACCTCCGGCTCCGATCAAGAAACAGGCGTCGAAAACTGGCCGTCGCGGGTCGGCGAGCGCCGGACGACGCCGCTAATTCGCTCCGTACGAATAAGTAATCCCGGAGAGTTAGCGGACTTCTGCCAGCTCTGCTTGTAGCTCGCGTTCGCTCATGACGTGAGTCCCCACAAATTTGATGCTGCCTTGGCGGTCGATGAGGACCAGCGTGGGCAATGTGGTCACGCCGTAGGAGTTGGCGACATGGCCGCCTGCGTCTTCGACAGAGGTGTAGCGCACGCCGAGTGTCTGCAGGAATCCCTCGGCCTTCGCGCGCTCATCGCCGGTATTCACGCCAATCACGATCAGCTCTTTTTCGAATTTCTGCGCCACGCGAGCCAGAGTTGGGATCTGCTGTCGACACGGCGCACACCAACTGGCCCAAAAATCCAGAAGGACTGCTTTGCCCCGCAACTCCGAGAGCTTGATCTGGCCCTTGCCTGCGCCGCCGTGAATCACCGGGAGCGTAAAATCAGGCGCACTTTTCTGCTTCATGCTGCGGACCCGATTGAGCTTGGGCAACACAATGAACCCAAAAAACGCGCTGCAGAGCAGGACAAGAATAACGAGCGTGCGGGCTTCGGTGCGGCGGTTTGGCTTGGGATTCATCAGCTTGGCTCCAGACTATCTTTAAAACTCAAATCTTCCGCTTTCGAATGAGCAGGTCGAGAAGGCTGCTTGCGACTGGCAAGGAAGGATTCCTGAGCATGCGTGCTCTGTGCTGGCAACCAGATAGAGAGCTTGGCACCGCCGAATCGACTCGAGCCCTGAGCAATGCGGCCGCCGTGGTCAATGACGATCTTTTTGACGATCGCGAGGCCAAGGCCTGCGCCTTCCGATTTGGTGGTCACGTAAGGATCGAACAGGCTTGTGCTCAGTGCTTCGGGGATCCCCGGACCACTGTCCTCAACGGTCAGCTGCCAAAAATCAGCGTCGCGCTTCAGGCTCACCAATAGCTGTGGCGGCGAGGTAGCCATGCTGAGTGCATGCCTGGCATTCTCGATCAAATTAAGAAATGCGCGCCGAAACATCTGGCGGTCCAACCAGACGGGTGCTGCCTCTGCGGGCAGCTGAAAGCGGATTTCAACTGAATTATCCGGTATATTGAGCACCGACTCGCTGCCTGGCAGTTTTTCGTGGGCGAGCTGTTGCGCCTGCTCTTGGAGAAAGGCTCGCAGATCTGCAGGTTCAAGGTCGGGCTCAGGCAGGCGAGCAAAGTTCGAAAATTCAGTGACCAAACGTCGTAAAGTGCCAACCTCATCTTCAACGATCTCAAGCGAGGTATCGAGCAGTTGTTGGTAGGCAGGATCGGCACCTGAGTACCGTCGATGGATGTCTTGGACAGCGAGTTGGATCGGAGTGAGAGGATTTTTGATCTCATGCGCTAGGCGTCTAGCCATCTCTTGCCAAGCGGCCATTCGCTGTAGGTACTCGATGCGAGCCCGGCTGGTCTCAAGCTCCGCTAACATGCGATTGAAGCCCTTCGCCAAATCGGTGATTTCATCTTCGCCAGTTTCGCGGACACGCACAGTGAGATCACCTGCCGCGGCAGCCGAGGTCGCGTGGGCCAGCGCCGAAACCCTCCCTGTTACCCCGCGCGCTAGCAAGATGCCAACACCCACCGCCGCTAAAATGGTTAGACCCAGCAACGTGGCGAATGCGTAGACGTAGCTTTGGTCATCCTGCTCTCGGCGGTGCTCCAGCTTGTGGTAAGTCTGAACGAAACGCCCCATCCCTTGAAACGCGTCGAATTGAGCCTTATCTGCTGCGAAAGTCGCCACGAGTCGCAAGCCTTTGCTTGGCAGCTCTGGCGTTTCCTTGAGCTCATCGAGCGGTGGGCTTCCGTCCTCCGCGTCGATCTCATTCAGAGAATCGTTGTCAGCATCCTTGGATAGAGGGCCCGCTTGGGGCGGCGTGTCTTCGAGCAGTCGTGTGAGCTTGAGGACATTCTCGTGACGGAGATCGAGTGGGACACTCCGCTGGGCTTCTGCCAGGACCTGATCGTTGACGTCTAACACCGAAAGCTGGGCTAGGCGGGGAAAAGCTGCGAACTGTGCGCTAAGCAAACTCTTGAGGGCTTCTCGGTCTTTTTGCGTCGCAGCTCGGCGTAGTTGAGCGTTGTTGGCAACCGCCGTGGCTGCGTATTGCATGCTCTCTTTGGTCGAGCGGGCGAGTTCCTGGTAGACGCTCAGCGATTGATCGAGGTGTTCTCCAACCTCCGGTACAAAGAAGCGCGCTGATGTTTGGCGCACGGTCGTTTCTACGAGGCCAATCGCAACCAGCACCGGCAAGAGCGCAGCCAGCACCAGAGCCAGCGCAAGCCGGTAGCGGATTCGTGCGATGCTCGAAACAGCCTTAAATTTCACGGCTGGGGAAGCTCTTTCGATTCGTTGCCGTCTCGCGGACGGCTCGCGCGGCCACCACCTAACAGTGTTCTTAGGAACGTGATCGGGTCAAATCCAATGAGAGCGCCGAGGTCAAATTGAGAGGAGGCAAAGTCAGAAAGCTTCTCGACTCTCGGGGCCAGCTGCGAGCGCATCCCAAACCATTCACTCTTTTCGAGCTGTCCGGCAAGCGCACGCACCAACGTGAGGGCACCGCGCCCAACATCCACCCCGAGGGGCAGTACGATCGCGGGTGCCAGGGGTGAAACGATGATGTCCCGCGAGGCCACTGCACTCGCCCACGCTCCGGGAGCTGGATGATGGATGAGTGTCCTCAAGACGCTCTTTTCACCGAAGCAGCCCACACCCAGCGGGCCCAGTTTGTTTTCGACGGCGCCGACCAGGTGCTGGTAGTCACGTCGAAAATCTCCGGACAGGAGCCCCATTTCTTCGCGGAGCAGCGCGGGCCCACAAATCCAGTTGAAACCTGTGGTGCTGCGGCGTGCGGCAATGCAAGTTTCCAAGAGCCCCTCGTGAAAGACGCCAACAACCGCTACCTTGCCTGTGGCGCACAGCCCATTCAGCGCTCTCTGCACGATGGATTCTGTGGGAATGGGCCACTCAGCCACCCGTTTTGGCCAAAGCTCGAAGGCCCCTTCGGCTTCCAGTTCTTTGAGTACACCAAGCAGCACCAGCAGCTGGCGCATCAAGTGGTCTTCGCGGCGAAGCTTGGTAGCAAAACGGTCAGCGACTTCGCCTAAAGCGCCTCCATGAATCGCGAGCACCCAGTTAGCCTGATGCTCTTTGGCAAGCCCTTCAAGATCTCCGCGCCAAGCGTAATCGGTGAGCGGGATCCGTCCGCGTTGGCTGTGCAGGAGCTTGCTCAGACGGCTGCCCTGGGTGACGGCAATCACCCCTCCGCTCGGGCTCGCCTCCGCACTGTCGGGTCCGCTTGCGTTGGCCTGAAAGAGCGCCCCGAGCAGAGACCAGTCCTCGGCGCTGAATCCCTCAAAACGTACGTCGGGTGCAAACATTTCGGAGCCTTCGGAGTATAGTGCCCGCCGATATGTCGCAAGCCATCGAAGCCGGGGTCGCGGATCTACTCGCCTTCATCAATGCCTGTCCGTCCCCGTACCACGCGGTGCTAGAGGTCAAGGCGCGGCTAGCGAGAGCCGGTTTCGTTGAGCATGATCTGCGTGAGCTCTGGCGGATTCGGCCACAGACACGAGGCTTTGTGGTGTGTGCTGGGGGAACAATCCTGGCTTTCGAGGCTGGCTCACTCCCGCCAGCAGAGGCAGGCTTTCTGATCGTGGGGGCCCACACCGATTCACCGAACTTGCGGCTCAAGCCCCAAGCTGATCTGGCTTGCCAAGGCATCGGTCAGTTCAATGTCGAGGTGTACGGGGGCGTCCTTTTGCACACTTGGTTTGACAGGGACTTGTCGGTTGCGGGGCGGGTGAGTCTCGCCGGCGGTCGGAGTGTGTGTGTCGATTTCGCTCGCTCCTTGGCTCGGATCCCCAATCTGGCAATCCATTTGGATCGTGAGGTGAACACCCGCGGGTTTATCGCCAACCCGCAGACTCACCTGCCGCCCGTGGTCTTTCTGGAAGGCGAGGGCGTGAAGCTATCGCTGAAGGGCCTGCTGGTGACAGAATTCAGCGCTCTGCTTCAGACCGAAGATCCGAACGCTATTTTGAGTTACGATCTGTGCTTGTACGATTGCCAAAAAGCCGCTCTCGGCGGCGCCAATCAGGATTTCGTGATGGCCTCCCGCCTGGACAATCTGGCATCGTGCCATGCCGCGCTGGCCTCGTTTTTGGACAGCCAACAACCGACGAATGCCACCAAGATCGTGGTGCTCTATGACCATGAAGAGGTGGGGAGCCAGAGCGTGGCGGGCGCGCGTTCACTCTTCCTGAGTGGAGTGCTCGACAGGCTCGCGGAGGAGTACGAGGGTCAAGGGCCCGGTGCAGCACGTCGCGCGCTCGCGCAGTCCTTTTTAGTTTCAGCCGATATGGCGCATGCCGTGCACCCGAATTATGCGGAGCGCCACGACAAGCAACACAAGCCACGGCTGGGCTTCGGGCCCGTGATCAAGAGCAATGCCAATCAATCGTACGCAACGGATTCGGTGGGTGCGGCCGTCTTCGTTGAAGCGTGCCAGAGCGTTGGCACGGCTTTCCAATACTTCACTACCCGCAATGATTTGCCGTGCGGCAGCACGCTCGGTCCGATCTCAGCGGCGCGCACCGGCATTCGCACACTGGATGTGGGGTGCTCGATGTTGAGCATGCATTCGTGTCGTGAAATGGCCAGTGCCAGAGACGTGGGTCCCATGATCGAAACGCTCACGGCGCTTTTTCAGAATCCACCCAAGTTTCATCCAAGTACTTGAGAGCCAAGCCTCAAGCATTAGCGTTGAAATAGCGCGAACAGCGCCAGCAGGGCGAAACCCAGCGCTGCCAGGAAAACCCCAACAATCGCCCAAAGTGCCCCTGCACTGAAAGTGGGTGCCACGTTGCCGGGGGGCGTTCCGGACAGCTGCTGCATCGCGAGGTCGAAGGCAGGTGAGCGTGAACCCCGATAGACATACACCAGGAGCCAGGCTGAAACGCCAAGCCCGAGCAGCGCTGCCAGCGCGGCAACGAAATGGGCATGACGCTGGCGTTTTTCCTGCAAGCGAAGCGCCGCAGGTAACCCGTCGGCCAGTGGAAGATCGGGTGTGTCGAGCGTTGCTCGGGGAACGAGGTCTTGGTCATCTGCGGCTTGGTACATCGGCCAACCGACGGTCGCGAAGCTTTGCAGGTCAAAATCTCCCGAAGTTACCACCCACACCGGGGCCAGATCCGGAATGCGGCGTCGCACCGTTCCAAAAGCTGAGCCATCAGGAGCAGTCTTTAGGGCAACACTGCCACCCAACAAACGCAGTTCCCGGCTAACAACGCTAAAATAGACGCGATCACGGGGGACCGGAGAACGAAACGCTAACTCGTGCTCGCTGCCCTGTCTGCGCCAGCTGACCGAAATAGCCCCGGGAACGACGGGCAAAACACCGTTGTAGTGGCCCTTCAGCAGGGGGGGCTTGTCGGCTTCAATGTTGAGCGAGATCTGGTGGAATGAGGGGCGAACGAGAACCCGCGCGCGGCCCTGCGCATCGGAGCGTAGCGTCGCACCTTTCGGAAAGCTGAGCCCTTCGCCTGACACGTGCAAGCTCACACCGCTTGCTGCCACGCCTGCTTGGTCTACGGAGAGCAACAGCTCAGTCTCAAACGGCACCGCCAACACTCCATCGCGTGGCGACACCGAAATCGTAAAATCTCCGTGCTTTTGTGGTGAGGCCCCGCCCCGCACACGCTGGATGCGTCGCCAGGTGCTGACGCTCAGGCTGAGTGGCGCCTGGAGCAACGTTCGGGGGCCGTTCGGGCTTTGCCAGATCACTGTGGCAAGCAGCTTTTCACGCGCTTCGTGCCTGCCCACGGACAACTCTACGTCGGCCAGACCGTCTGCCGCCGTGGTGCCACCCCAACCGATCACGCGTCCCGACGGCAGTTCCACTTCGACATGCAGGCGGGCGTTGGGAATGACATGATCCACGCCTCCGACGCGCTCAAACACCAACACTCGCCATGCTAGAATCTCGGCTCGTTCGGTCGGACCGCCGTAGATGCGCGCTGCCGGCACTCGGCCTCCTGGCCCCACCATCAACAAGGCGAAGGCGAAGAACAGGACCGTGATGGCTGGCAGGGCGATCAATAGGGTTTTTGGGGAAAGGGCCACAGGCGCCGGAGCATAGCCCGTAGCTCGCACCCCCGAAGAGCTGCTAGCGTCCCTCTGCGATGTCGGAGACCAAGAAGAAGGCAAGAAAGAAGTCTGGCCCAAAGGACGGGCGCACTGAACGCAGGTTTGGCCCGGGTCAGATGCATCTTTCGCTGGTGGCCTCGGTAGTCGGCATGCTGGGCGGCCTGGCCTTGGGCACTGGGGTTTATAGCCTGTGGGTGAGCAAGAGCGGCCTGAGCGTTGCTCCTTATCTGCTAGCTGTTGGCTTGATGCTGTTGGTGGGTGCCTTGGCGTTTGGGGACGCGGATGCGATCCCGGTGCGTATTGGGGACGCGGGCGTGGGCGTTGAGAAGGGGAGTGAATTTTTGCAGATAGCCTGGTGCGATATTAAGCGCCTCTTTGCTGAGAAGGATGCGCTGGTGATTCAGGGAGCTGAGCAAACGCTCCGCATCCCTATTCCGATGCAGCCCGAGGCCTGTGCCTGGATCATCGTTGAGGCTACGCGGCGTGTGCCAGACGCGGTCGACGTGAAACGCGACGCCGTGGATAAATTGCCTAAGCCAGCGGATACGCAAGGTGAGAAGGTGGCGCCCATGCCTGTGCAGATTGCGGGCAGGCGTTGCGCGAAGAGTGGCAAAGCTATCGCTTTTGAGCGCGATGCTCGCGTGTGCCCGAATTGTGGTCAGGTCTACCACCGTGAGCAGGTGCCTGCAGAGTGCGTGACCTGCAAACAATCGCTTGGGGAAAAGGCGTTCGCTGTTTCTGCCTAGGCGCCCGGTATTGGGTCTCATTTACTGATTATTGTTGAACTAAGAGTATAGAAAGGAAATATCATTTATGGCTCAGTTTCCGCCCGTTTCAGTTGAAGGGCAGGGGCAATTGTATGCCCGCCTGCACCTGTCTCTTATACACATCTCCGAGCCCACGAGACTAAGGCGAATCTCGTATGCCGTCTTCTGCTTGA
>ENA-ORBV01000817-ORBV01000817.1-microbial-mat-metagenome-genome-assembly--contig:-NODE-817-length-70879-cov-33.697791_pt1 | contig 70879 bp, 64 predicted proteins | sample MGYA00237777_ERZ505514 | MGnify/ENA primary metagenome ERZ505514 (study PRJEB26160, sample SAMN06269048) | microbial mat metagenome | isolation source: Oligotrophic lake microbial mat | place...
AATGATACGGCGACCACCGAGATCTACACCTCTCTATTCGTCGGCAGCGTCAGATGTGTATAAGAGACAGCATTCCAGTTGGTGGGTTGATTGTCGATTTGCTAATGGGTCGGCGATTTGCGAGATGGCTCAAGCTGTGGATGGTCGCGGGTCCTCTGGGAGTTATCGTGACACTGATCGCATGTGGCATTAAGTTTTTCAGCGCAGCTTAAAGCTAGCCAAAACCCTCGGAAAGTGAACTAATGGTGTCAGGAACGTTTTCTTGAACCATCGGCACTAACGATATAGCGAGCGTTGAGAATGATAACTGAAAATAAACGGCGGAAAAATGTCCGAAATGAGTTCGTGAGTATTTTATGGAGTGCATGTGCCGACCGTTTTAGTTGAAGGCCCATATCGCTTCTTCTGGTACTCGGCCGATCGGCAGGAATCGCCGCATGTGCATGTGGAGCGTGATCGGGAGACTGCGAAGTTCTGGTTCAATCCCACCGGGCTTGAAAGGAACAACGGCTTTTCGAAAAAGGAACTGAATCGGATCGAAGCGATCATTCAACTGCATCGGGTCAGGTGGCTTGAAAGGTGGTACCGTGAGTTCGGCCAATAATAAGTTGCCAGTCGCCGTGAGTTTTGTGGTGGCTGACGCGGAGTTGTTGACCGTGACGCTCTCGGACGGACGTCGCGTGTCGCTGCCCCTGTCGTGGTATCCGCGACTGCAACACGGGTTACCCGCGGAGCGGAATCACTGGCGGTTGATCGGAAATGGCGAAGGCGTTCACTGGCCGGATCTTGATGAAGACTTGAGCCTGGAAAGTTTCCTGGCAGGCCGCCGGAGCCAGGAGAGCGCCGCTTCGATAAAAGGCTGGCTGTCTCAGAGAAACGGAATTAAGCGAAGGAAATCCGCGTAATACGCAAAAGGAACAATATGAAACTCAAACCCCTAGCAGATCGTGTCATCGTCCGCCAAACCGAAGCGGAAGAGAAGACCAAGAGCGGCCTTTACCTCCCCGACGCGGCTAAAGAAAAGCCCACGAAGGGCAAAGTTCTCGCCGTCGGGCCGGGCAAGCTTGACGACAATGGCAAGCGCACCGAAGTCGGCGTGCGCGTCGGCGATGTCGTTTATTACGGCAAGTACGCCGGGACCGATGTGGAAATTAACAGCGAGAAGTTCGTCATTCTGCGTGAATCCGATCTTCTTGGCGTACTGGAATGAAGTGGGTTGTGGGTCGGACGTTGTAGGTTGGAAGAGCCAGCCGCAGTCGTAGACCTTTGCCCAATTGATGCACAACAAACATCCTACAACCTACAACAAACGAGGTTCACATGGCCGCTAAACAAATGAAATTCGATGTAGACGCCCGGGCGGAAATCGCCAATGGGTTGTCGCAGCTTGCCCGTGCCGTCAAGGCGACGCTCGGGCCGCGGGGACGCAACGTCATCCTCAGCAAGAGCTGGGGCAGCCCGCGCATTACCAAAGACGGCGTGACCGTCAGCAAGGAAATCGAGCTGCCGCAGCCTTTCGAAAACATGGGCGCCAAGCTCATTAACATGGTCGCCAGCAAAACCGGCGATGTCGCCGGCGACGGAACCACCACGGCCACAGTGCTTGCCGAGGCCATTTACACCGAGGGCCTAAAGTACGTCACCAGCGGCGCGGCCAACCCCGTGCAGGTGCAGCGCGGCATCATCAAAGCGGCCGAAGTTGCCGCCGATGCCATCACCGCGCAGAGCAAGCCGGTGAAGGGTTATGACGACTATAAGAAAATCGCCACCATCAGCGCCAACGGCGACGAGCACATCGGTAAACTGATGGCCGACGCGATGCAGAAAGTGGGCAAGGAAGGCGTCATCACCGTTGATGAAGGCAAGGGCACCGAGAGCGTGCTGGAATACACCGAAGGCATGCAGTTTGATAAGGGCTACCTCTCGCCGTACTTCCTCACCAACCCCACGACACTCCAAGCCGTGCTGGAAGATGCCTACATCCTGCTTCATGAAAAGAAGATCAGCAATCTCGCCGAACTCTTGCCGCTGTTGAACAAAATCGTCGGGGGCAGCCGGCCGCTGCTGATCATTGCCGAAGATGTTGAAAGCGAAGCCCTGGCGGCGATGGTCGTCAACAAGCTGCGCGGCGTACTCAAGGTGTGCGCGGTCAAGTGTCCGGGCTTCGGCGACCGCCGCAAAGCCATGATGGGCGACCTGGCCACTGTCACCGGCGGCAAGTTCATCAGCGAAGACCTGGGTCTGAAGCTTGAAAATGTTGAACTGGAAGACCTCGGCAGCGCCAAGCGCATCGTGGTCGATAAAGACAACACGCTTATCGTCGAAGGCGCCGGCAAAAAGAAGGAAATCGAAGGCCGTTGCGATCAAATCCGCAAGCAGATCGAAGGCACCACCAGCGACTACGACAAGGAAAAGCTACAGGAGCGCCTGGCCAAGCTCACCGGCGGCGTGGCGGTGGTGAAGGCCGGCGCTAACACCGAAACGGAAATGAAGGAACGCAAAGACTTGATCGACGACGCCCTGCACGCCACCAAAGCCGCGGCACAGGAAGGCATCGTCCCCGGCGGCGGCGTGGCATTCCTTCGCGCGATTGCAGCAGTTGAAGCGGGCAAGAGCAAAGTGAAGGGTGATGAGAAGCTCGGCTTCGAAATCATCGCCGTCGCTTTGCAGGCTCCCGCGCGCCAGATTGCCGACAACGCCGGCGAAGACGGCGAAGTCATCGTGGCAAAGATTCTGGAAAACAACAACCCCAGCTACGGCTACAACGCCGCCACCGAAGAGTTCGGCGACCTGTTCAAAATGGGCGTGATCGACCCCACCAAAGTCGCCCGCACCGCGCTGCTCAACGCCGCCAGTGCCATCGGTTTGGCGTTGACGACTGATGTGCTGATTACTGAGCTGAAGGAAAAGAAGGGTGAGGTGCTTGAGCCGGTTTCGGGCGCGGTGGTGTAATCCTTCTTACTCCCTCTCCCCGCTTGCGGCGGCAAACCGCGAGCCGGGAGAGTTTTCCATCACCTCGGGGTGAGCATGGCGACGACCACCAAGGTTCTTTTGACCTGCACCACAATCGTGGCCACCACGGTCCTTCTTGCCGCCGCGACGTTTTCAGAGGGTCAGAAATCGGAGCCTGTAGATCAGGCAGAGCTGGAAATGAAGATCGCCAAGGAAGTTCTTGGCACGGTTGTTTATCGAAACGAGAACGTTGTGGTTGGCGTTCGAGAGGATGCCCAAGGCGCTGGAGTATTGTCCGTGCTGACAACCCCGGGAGGCCGCAATCACATTGAACTAAATCTTGACACTCGCGCACTAAAATACACCGTGGGCACGCCGCCAACCGGGATAATTTGGGACGACCTGAATGGAGATGGTGAATTCGATCAGCGAATGATCCTCACGAACGATCACGATTTGAAGTTTCTGATCAGGCGCGGAGAGATGTGGACCGCTGTACACGGTGCGGGAAAGGGCAAAGTCGTGGTGTTAGAAACTGAGGCGCGATTGCGTTTTGACGAAGCTTCAGGTGAATGGGTCGAAGACAAATAAGTGCCTTTCAGAATTCGGCGATAGATCGTTGTTTGGAGTCGTTATGAAATTCCCCATCACCCGCGACGAAGACGGCATTTGGATCGCCGAATGCCCATCGATTCCCGGCTGTGTCAGTCAAGGTAAAACAAAGCTGCAGGCAGTCAGCAATGTGAAGAAGGCTATCAAAGTCTGCCTTGAAGTTCGTGCCGAGAAAGGCTTGCCGCTCACCTTCGAAACCCGTCAAGTCGAGGTCACGGTCTGATGCCAAATGTTCGGTGCATTGGACCCTATCGTTTTGCGTTTTTCTCACGGGAGGATAACGAACCGGCGCACATTCATGTTTATCGAGATCGCTGCAAAGCGAAATTCTGGCTCGATCCCGCCGTACAATTGGCTTCGAGCCTTGGCTTTGCGAACCATGAGTTGAGTAAGCTGCACAGGCTCGTCGTGGAAAATCGTCAGGTACTTCTGGAGGCTTGGCATGAACATCTTGGTTAAACCCGTGGTCATCCCTGAGCCAGTCGGCGCTCGCCTGACCGACGACACTTTGACTGTCGAGCTTTCCGACGCCCGGACGATTTCGGCGCCGCTTGTATGGTTCCCGCGGCTGTTTCACGGAACGCCGGCCGAACGGGATATTTTCGAACTGAATGTCGAAGGCATTCACTGGCCCGAGTTGAACGAAGATATTTCAGTTGAAGGCCTGCTCAACGGTGAAAAATCCGGTGAAACCGCAGCTTCGATCCAACGTTGGCTTGACTATCGCGAGCGCGGCGAGAAGGAGCCGATTCCTACGTTTCCATTGCCGGATTGGTGGGATGACGATCAGCCGGCGAATCGTCCTAGGACCCCGTAGCGTGCAACTCGTTGCACGACGTTTACCAAAGGAACTGGTGCGATGCCGCACCCTACGAGATGTCGATGGCCACCACCAAACGCGACTACTACGAAGTCCTCTCCGTCACCCGCACCTCCGACGGGGAGGAGATTAAGCGCTCTTACCGCCGGCTGGCGATGAAGTATCACCCCGACCGCACGCCCGGCGATGCCGAGGCGGAACTGAAGTTCAAAGAGTGCGCCGAAGCCTACGAGATACTTTCCGACCCCACCAAGCGGCAGCGCTACGACCAGCTCGGGCACCAGGGTGTGCAAGGCCAGCATGATTTTTCGCATATGGATGTCGGCGACATCTTCTCGATGTTCGAAGACATCTTCGGCGGCGGGTTCGGTGGAATGGGCGGGCGCGGCGGGGGTGGCGCCGGGCAGCGGCGCGCCACGCGCGGTTTTGATCTTGAGACGCAAGTTGAACTTTCGCTGAATGAAGTGCTTGTCGGTGCCGAGAAGACGATCGAATTTGAGAAACAGGATCTGTGCTCCACCTGCGATGGCAGCGGTGCCAAACAAGGCTCAAAGCCCGTTTCCTGCGGGCAGTGCGGCGGGCAGGGGCGCGTGGCGCAGCAAGGTTTTGGGGGCATGTTCCGCATGGTCACCACCTGCCCCAACTGCCGTGGGCGCGGGACGGTAATCAAAGATTTCTGCAAATCGTGCGGCGGAACCGGGCGGCAACTTCGTAAGAAATCCGTCAGCATCAAAATTCCATCCGGCGTGCACGAAGGCCAGGCCGTGCGCATCGCCGGTGAAGGTGAGCCCGGCGAGCCGGGCGCGCCAGCGGGCGATTTGCACTGCTATATTGCCGTCAAGCCGCACGAGCTTTTCAGCCGGCACGGCAATGACATTGTCTGCCAGGTGCCCATCAGCTTCACGCAGGCGGCGCTCGGCGGGCAGCTTGATGTGCCGACGCTCAAAGGCACCGAGATGCTGGAAGTGCCTTCGGGCACACAGCACGGGGAAATGTTCAAACTCAAGGGGAAGGGTTTGCCCGATTTGCGGTCGCACCGCACCGGCGACCAGATCGTACAAATATTGCTGGAAGTGCCCAAGAGGCTCAGCGACAAGCAGAAACAACTCCTTCGCGATTTCGCGGCGACCGAAGACGTCGACGTGCTGCCGCAGAAGAAAGGTTTCATGGATAAGATCAAAGGTGTCTTCAAAGGCGACGCGTAGGAATTGCGGATTTTGGATTTGTGATTGCAGATTGAGGCAATCTGAAATCCACAATCTGAAATCCAGTTCCGAAATTGAATCGACATGAGCGAGCAAAATCAAAACATCAAAGACGACGAGCCGAATCTCGATGATCTGGCCAACCTCGCCGAGCAGGAAGCCGCCACGGGAACAGGCGACGTTGACGACAGCAACGAGACCATCAAACTCCGCGCCGAGCGCGACGACGCCCGTAACCGCCTGGCGCGGGTGCAGGCCGACTTCACAAACTCCCGCCGCCGGCTCGAGGCCGACACCGAGCAGCGGCTGCAGTACGCCAACAGCGCGCTCATCAAGGCAATGTTGCCCGTGATCGATAACTTTGAACGTGCGCTCGCCGTCGATGCGGCGGTGATCGATACCGCCACGGTGCTGCGCGGGCTGCAATTAGTTCACGATCAGATGATGGCCGTTCTCGCGCAGCAGCAGGTAGAAGTGGTGTCGCCGGCCGAAGGTGATGCGTTTGATCCGAACAAGCACGAAGCGGTGATGCAGCAGCCGAGCGAAAAATATGACGATCCCGCCGTTTTGCAAACCCTGCAACGCGGCTACGCGCTGCACGGCAGAACTCTGCGTCCGGCGTCGGTGATCGTCAGCAAAGGCAATTAGCGCTGAGTTGTTAGTGGCTAGTTGGCAGCAAGGTGGTCGGCTTTACCCTTTCTTGCTCGCAACACACAATACACATTACACAACACACGACACACGACACACAACCATGCCCACCTACGATTACCGCTGCGAAAGCTGCAAACACGAGTTCGAGCAGTTCCAATCCATCACCGCGGCGTCGCTGAAGAAGTGCCCCAAGTGTAAAAAGCAAAAGCTCCGCCGGCTCATTGGCACAGGCGCGGCGCTGCTGTTCAAGGGCGATGGATTTTACATCACCGACTATCGGAGCGAAAAGTATAAAGCCGCCGCCAAGGCCGACGCGCCGTCCACCGGCGAAACAAAGAAGGCCGGCGAAGGCGGGTCATCCACCGAGTCGCCGGCCAAAGGAGACAGTAAACCGAAAGAATCTCGCGACAAAGAATCCCGCCACAAAGAATCGACGCAAAAGGAATCGTCGCAACCCGCCGCTCCTCCCCCAACGGCACCGCCTTCCGAAAAGCCGGAAGGGAAACCGCCAAAATCCCGCGGCAAGTCGGAGTGACCACTCAATCTCTTTCGACACCCGCTAAAGCGCCGCCGAAAGCGCAAATACATCCCGATCAATCGGCTCGTCGCCGCCGATTGCACCGACGGCAAACAGTTCAGTGGCTAGCGTCCGGCCGGCCAGCAGGTTGGGGCCGACGCGGATCGTCGCAGTCATCGACGATAGGCTGCTCAACCCCGCGCTCGAATGCCTGTGCGACACGATCGGTTGATCGATTTCCGTCAGATCAACGCTTTCAAGCTCTCCCTGCACACCCACCGCGCGAATTAGCCCCAACCCGCGCGCGTAATATTTGTACTCCAACACTTCAGGATCCAGCGGGGTGGTCTCAACGGTCATCACCACGTCGCGAAACACGCCCAAGCGTGTCCGCAACCGGCCTTGCGTGGTGACTACGCGCGCCTGGTCTTCGGCCACGCCCGGCAAAGACTCCTGCCGGTACTGATCTCCCGATTTCGGCCGCGCTGCCATAATCATACCCGGCTCGGCACCGTCCAAACCCGCCTGCCACGAACCGCTGCGGCTGATGATCACATCATCTTCGATCTCGGTGCTGTCTTCGCCGAAATACCACACATTGCCCGCTCGATCCTGCGCGTACCAGTCGAACGTTTTCTCGGTGAGCACACCATTCACATATTCGTGGACCTGCTTCACCGTGCATCGCACGCCGGCGATGAGTTTTTTCCTTTCGAGAACGCTTATCTCGATGAGCATCGCCCCGCCATCTTCAGCAGTCCCGCGATAGGTGAACTGGGTGCCCGGGTTCAATGGAAAGAACGGGTTATCCACGGCTGAGACAAACTGTGTAAACAAAACGCGTGGTTCCAGGCGTTCGATCAGCAGTTGATCGTCACGCACCGGGTAAGCCGCAGGAGCAGCGTCCACGCCATCGACCGAGGGAACAGTTAGTGAACGAAGCAGCATGAGTATCTCCTGAAAAATCAACTTCGAACGCTCGATCACCAGCAAACGCTAGTTTATCTGTTCCGAAGCATGAAATGATCGTGAAATCTGGTCCGGCGCATCAAAAAAAATTGCTCCCCGAGGAAATTTCACCCCGCTTTCATAAATAAGCGATATCTTAATAATTCTAACGAAAGGAAGGTTCATGAGGATTACTTTTCACGGTGTTTTGCCCTTGGCGTTGAGCGTTGCGGTGGCGGGTTGCACCAATCACTACGCGGAGAACGATCGCGACGATCGTAACGAAGAGGACGGCGTGGCCGTCACCATCGATCAGGTCCCCGCTGCGGTGAAATCGGCGCTCATGCAGGCGTCTTCGGGTGGCAAGATCGACGAGATCGACCGCGTTACCGATGCCGGCAAGACCATGTACGAAGCCGACATACTCATCGATGGCAAGAAATGGGAAGTCGTCGTGCTGGCCGACGGAACGCTGTCCAAAAAAGCACTGGACACGGAAACCGACGGTGAAGACGGCGACGAGGATGACAAAGACGAAAAAGATGATGATTGATCACCATTGCCCAACACGACCATGAAAGTACTTGTTGTCGAAGATTTTCAGCTCCTGCGCGATTCCATCGCGCAGGGATTGCGTGAAGCCGGGTTCGCCGTCGACACTGCTGCCGACGGCGAACAAGGTCTTTGGCGGGCGGCCTCGTCTGATTTTGACGTGATTGTGCTTGATCTGATGTTGCCCGGCATGGACGGGATGACCATCCTCCAGCGCCTGCGAAAACTGGGCAAAGCGGCGTGTGTGCTGATCCTCACCGCAAAGGACACGCCGGCCGACCGCGTGCGCGGGCTTGACGGCGGCGCGGATGACTACCTCATCAAACCCTTTGCTTTTGCCGAACTGCTGGCGCGGGTTAAGGCGCTGGTTCGGAGGAAGTACGACGTCAAATCCCCCGTGATCAAAGTCGCCGATCTTGAACTTGATACCACCCGTCGAACCGTTCGCCGCGGTGGAGAAACGATCGATCTAAGCAGCCGGGAATACGCCATGCTGCACCTGCTGGCGATGCAAGCCGGCAAAGTCGTCACGCGCACCGACATCTGGGAACATGTGTACGAATTCGATTCCAACGCCGACAGCAACGTGGTAGACGTGTTCATCGCCCATCTTCGCCGAAAGATCGAACGTGAAGGTCTGCCTCGGCTCATCCACACCCGGCGCGGGCACGGCTATGTGCTGGGCGAAAGCGGCGCATGAAGTCGGTTCGACGCCAACTCCTGATCGGTTCGACGATCGCCACCGTGCTCGTCTTCGCCGCCGCCGCCGTGACATTTTACTGGTTGGCGCGGAATTTTTTGGTTCGCGAAATTGATGAAAACCTCCGCAGCAAGGCAAAGGTTTTGGGGTCGATGGTCGAATTCATCAATGATCGGATCGGACTGGAAGCATCTGATCTGGGACGACTTCCAGAATTCAGCGGCGTCGGCACACCGGAGTATTACCAGTTGGTGACCGATGACGGGAAGCGCACCGCACAGTCCCCGTCGCTGCGCCCATACCCCGGCTACCGGGTCCGAAGTTCTCTCGGCGGCGCGGGCGAGTTTGTTGCGCTGCCCGATGGGCGGCGTGGCCGAGCCATTTCCGTCGAGGTGACGCCGCATCTCGACGCCGAAGAATTGCTCGAGGTCGGCGGGCGGCAGCCGGTTGTCACCGTCAGCGTTTCAAAGGCAACCACCGAACTGGATCGGCTGCTGCAGCGTTTACGTTGGTTGCTGCTGGGGGTGTGCGGCATCGGCGCCGGCGTGCTGCTGGCGGTTTCCGCCGCCGTCATCCGCCGGGGGTTGAAGCCTGTCGAACGCATCTCCAACGAAATCGCCGCCATCGACGCACAACAATTGGACACCCGATTTGCAGTGGAGCACGCGCCGCGCGAACTGCAGCCGATCGTTAAACGATTGAACGAGCTGCTGCAGCGGCTGCAACACGCGTTCGACCGCGAGCAAGCCTTCACCGCCGACGCCGCCCACGAGCTGCGCACGCCTTTGGCCGGCCTGCACACGGCTTTGGAAGTTTGCGCGACCCGCCGGCGCGAGCCGCACGAGTATCAGCAGGTGGTCAACAACTGTCTGCAAGTGACCCGGCGAATGCGCGGTATGATCGACAACCTTCTGCTTCTGGCCCGAGCCGACGGCGATCAACTGCCGGTCGAACGAACAGACGTGCGCATCGTTGAATTGTTTGAAGAATCACTCGAACGTCATCGAGAAACGCTGGACCAGCGCCGGCTGAGCGTCGATCTCGCTCTCGATAACCGATTGACTGCAACGACCGATCCGGAAATCTTTTCGGTGATTATCAATAACCTGGTGGATAATGCGGCGCATTATGCCACCGAAAACAGCCGCATTGGCATATCGGAAGCGACCAACGGCAATGGTGCGATCGCTATTCGCATCTCCAACACCGGCAGCCGTGTGCCGCCCGGGGAGGTTGAACGGGTATTCGACCGCTTCTGGCGCGCCGATACGTCGCGCAGCGCCGGCGGCCGCCGTTGCGGGCTGGGCCTGGCCATCTGCCGCAAGCTTGCATCGACCCTCGGGGCTACAATCACTGCCGAATCGACCGCCGACGGCACGTTCACCGCAACGGTTTGCCTGCGCGGCAATGAAACCGGGTCAAACAACGCAGCAGAACACCATGAAGTGTCCCATTTGCAAACGCAAAGTGAACGAGCCGGCCACCGATGAGCCGCGCGCGTTCTTTCCGTTCTGCAGCGATCGGTGCAATTTGATTGACTTAGGCCGCTGGCTTGACGGGAAGTATCAAATTCCCATTGACGAGCCCAACGATGCCCCCGGCGGCGAATCGCCAGAGGGCAATGCAGCCGAAGGACAAATCGACCCCAACGAGCCCACGCCGCGCCAGCGATAGGGCAATACGGATTCGTTCAAGCGCTCGCCGGAGGGACTTCAGTTGTTGCCGGTGGCACCGTCGCGGTGGGCAGCGCTTCGCTGAAATCTTCGTCGCTTTGTTCGAGGTACACGTCGTCGAGTTCGGTTGCGTCAACTTCCTTGCGCATCAGGTAATAGATAACCGTGCTGGACACAAAATAGAAGCTGATCGCAAACGCACCCAGCAACGCCGCCAGCAGATGCATCCAGCACCAGATGAAAAACGCGCCGATGCTCTGGCCCATGCCCAGCGAGAAATAATCGACTGAATAGGCCAATCGGCCGGAAACGACCGGGCCCGCCCACAGCATGCTCCAGAGCGGGTCGGTATTATCTGCCCGGCCGAAAACCAGCATGCCGGCGAAAAAGTGGGTGAGCATCAACAGCAGATCAAAGAAGTACCGGATGAACATGTAGCACAGCGCGCCATACACCACGGCAATCGCGCTATAAAATGCCAGCCGCCACGGGCGTGCGTAAAGATAACTGAAGCTTCGGCTGATGGCATCGAAGCTGTCCGACCCTTCGACTGCGATCGTCGGATACATCAGGTTGAAACCGCCCGCAAGCCCCAGCACCACCAGTGTCATCACAAAGCCCGCCGCCAGCGCCAGGAAAAACAGCGCGCCGACGATGATCGGCCCGATGAACGGAATGTTGGTCAGCAGGCCGCCAATCGCAACGACCAACCCCAATCCCCCCACGATGAACAGCGGAATGACCGGAGCGGAAAAGAAGCTGAGGAACTTCGCGGTGGAAAATCGCAGCGCCTGGCGGATGGAGATCTTCTCATCGCGCGCGATATGCACCGCGGCAATGCGTGAAATCGCGCCGCCGAAGATCGCCCAGATCGACAGAAACGCCAGGAAGAAGAGGATGAAGAAAATCGGGTGATATCGAAGCGCCCAGACCGGGCCGATGGTGAAGAACCGCACCAGCAGGTCAATCACGCCGTCGCGGCCGAGCCAGCGCCCTTCGCGCACCGAATTCACAATGCCATTGAGCGTGCCCACCTGCTGATTCACAAACGTCTCAAAAAGCCCGTTGCCGCGGGCGCGGCGGGCATCGAAGTAGGCTTCGCTAGCGCGGTCGTAGCCGGCAAGTATCGCCTTGTCGCGCGAAGACTCGGCGGCCGCGACCGTTTCATCGCGCGTCTTTCGCGCGTCGGCCTTCTTGTCTTCAGGCGATTTATCGTAATCCTCGCGGGCGCTCTTTTCCCTGGACGCGAACGATTCGCGGGCGGCTTTCACCCGCTCGTCGCGCTCCTTAAGAATCGTCCACTTAATATCGCCGAACCGTGCGTCGTTTTTTGACTTGCCTGTGGCGACCAGCATCCGTTCGTACTCGGCGCGCGCGTCCTTTCGCGCCGCTTCGACGCGCTCGGAATAAAGCCGCGTCGAGTCTTTCTCGCTGCGCGAATCCGAATAAATCGCCAGTTCGCCGCGCACCGCGCGCTCCGGCCAGATGGCATCGAGCAGCGTGCCCGACAAATAAATCAGCAGCATGGCGATCACCGCCAGGATCAACTTAGACGGATGCACCGCCGCCCGGAATGATCGGAAAATCATCGTAAACGGGAACGCGGTTTTAAAATCGATTCCCCGCACAGTCACCGGCTGATCAGCCATGTTCGAATCCTCGCGCAAATGTCGTGGTAGACAGAACTTCCCTGTCGGTGTGTTTAGTATAGTGTGGGGGAGCGTACGTTCCAACGCCGCCCGATAGCCCGATTTCCAAACCATTTGAGGCCGCTACTTCCCGTTGAAAGGCAGCAGCCGGTGCGTCGGGTCGGGCGTTTGCTTTGTGTCGGCGAAGAACAGCGATGAAATCCGGCCGGTCTTCAGTCAATCTTTCACAAACATCGTGTTCGTTAAAGGCTGCTCCGATGTCCGATCGTTTTGACGGTCACATCCTTCGAGAGTCATGACGGCCGGCTCGTTAACCGTCGCAACTCACGTTCGCACCGAAAGTTGAGTATGATCGCCTGAAGCATGAAAAGACCGGTCGTTATCTTCGCCAACCCCATCGCCGGCCGGGGGAAGGCGATGGCTATCAGCGAAGCCCTGCAAAAGCATCTTCGCAAAACCTTTCATGTCGAGCACTTTTCATTGCCGGCGCAAACGGTGGATTTGAATCGAGTGCGCGCCTTGGGCCCGTTGTACGCCGCCATCAGCATCGGCGGCGATGGCACGCTTCAGGGCGTGAGCGAATTGCTGCTGAAAATCACGGAAAACAACGCGCCGCCGATTCTCATTGTTCCGTTGGGCACCGCCAACCTCATCGCCAAGCATTTGAAGCTGCCGTGGCGACGGTCGCGTGATATCGAGCGGATTCATCAGGCGTTGGAAGCGAGAACCCTCGTGGAACTGGACGCGTGCCGGTGCAACCAGAAGATTTTTCTCGCGGTCGCAGGGGTGGGGTTTGATGCGCAAGTCGTTCACGAACTGCACCGCCGCCGGCGCGGGCCGATTACTAAGGGCAGTTATCTGTTTCCGGCGGTCGACACATTTCGCGGCTACGATTACCCCGAGGTGAGTGTGAAGGTCGACGGCAAGACGGTCTTCGCCGAATCGCCGGCTTTGGTTTATGTGGGGAACGTTCGCGAATACGGCACTGGCATTCCCATGTTGCCCGACGCCCGTAGCGATGACGACCTGCTGGACGTGTGCGTCTTGCCGTGCCGCAATCGTCACCAGGCGCTCAATTGGATGCTCAAAGCGGCGACGGGCATGCACGTGAAGGCCGAAGGCGCCGTTTATGTTCGTGGCCGAAAGGTCGTGATCGACGGCCCGACGCCCGTTCCCATTCAACTCGACGGCGAGGCCGCCGGCCATACGCCGGCAAAGATTGAGTTGATGGACGTGCGACTAAAATTTATCGTGGAATGAGAGGAGGGTTCAGGGTTCGGGTGTCCGGAATCAGACCGATTCCATTCCGCCGACTCCTGAACCCCGAACCCTAACGCCTATGTTTTCCCCCGACCGCCTATTCGTCATCGCCGGCCCGTGTGTGATTGAGTCGTCCGACCAATGCATGCAGATCGGGCAACATATGAAGCGCGTTTGCGACTCACTCGGCATCACCTACATCTTTAAAGCCAGTTTCGACAAAGCCAACCGTTCCAGCGGCAGCAGCTTTCGCGGGCCGGGGATTGTGGACGGGCTGGTGGTGCTCGAACGCATTCGCAAAGAACTCGGCGTGCCGGTGCTGACTGATATCCACGAGCCCGAACACGCCGCCATCGCCGCCAAGGTGGTCGATATCCTGCAAATCCCCGCGTTCATGGCGCGGCAGACCGACCTTCTCCTCGCCGCCGCCCACACCGGAAAAACGATCAACGTCAAAAAAGGCCAGTTCATGTCGCCGGCGGAAATGGCGAACGCGGTGGCAAAGATTCGCGAGGGACAAAAGGGTTCAGGGTTCGGCGTTGAGGGTTCAGTAATCGCAGGTAGAGGTTCAGGCACTGGGAATCAGTCGTCCGCATCGCCGCTGAACCCTGATCTCCAAACGCTGAACCCTCCCGTCCTCCTCACCGAACGCGGCACGTTCTTTGGCTACAACCGACTCGTCAACGACTTCACCGGCCTGCATGTGATGAAGCAGACCGGTTGCCCCGTGGTGTTTGATATCACGCACAGCACGCAGCAACCCGCCGGCCAGGGAACGCAATCGGGTGGCAACCCGCACTTCGCGCCGCTGCTGGCCCGCGCCGCCATCGCAACCGGCTGCGTTGATGGCCTATTTCTCGAGTGCCACCCCGATCCGAAAAACGCCAAAAGCGATCCGGCCACCATGCTCGGCCTTGATGCGGTTGAGCCGCTGTTGCGCCAATGTCAGGCCATCTTCAACCTGCGGCAGTAATTCCCCCTCCCGGAGTACCTGGAGGGGGAGATGGAACGGTGCTTCATGGCTCAATTCGACGACGATCGCAAAGATCAATCCGACGATCTGGCCGACCGCGACCTCCCTCGCGAAGAAGATATGGACGCCGACCCCGACGGCCCGGCGCTCGACGAGTGTCCGCACTGCCACAAGGTGATCAGCGAAGAGGCGGAGTGGTGCCACCATTGCGGCCAATACTTAAGCGTTGAAGACGCGCCGCGGCATGTGCCGCTGTGGCTTCTCATCGGCGGGGCGGCGGTGGCGTTGATTTTTACGGCATGGCTTGCGCTTGGTGCAAAAGGATGGTGACTTTGAAGCCCAGACTAACACACGTCGACTCTGCCGGCCGCGCTCGGATGGTTGATGTCGGCGGCAAGATCGCCACCGCACGATCGGCGACGGCCGAGGGGTTCATTCGCGTGCAATGGGCGACGCTCGAAGCGATCGCCAACGGCGAAAACCCCAAAGGTGATGTCCTCGCCGCCGCGCGGCTTGCGGGAATCATGGCCGCCAAGCGCACCGGCGAACTCATTCCACTTTGCCATCCGCTGCCGATTGAGAGCGTGAATGTGCAGTTCAATTTCCCGCAGCTTGACGCGAAAAAAGGCGAAGTAGTCGACATCCACATTCGCGCCACCGCCACCATCACCGGAAAAACCGGTGTGGAAATGGAAGCCCTCACGGCAGTCAGCTTCGCGGCGCTGACAATTTTTGACATGTGCAAAGCGATCGACAAAACAATGCTTATCCACGGCATCCGCGTGATTGCAAAAACCGGCGGAAAGAGCGGCGACTTTGTGGCGGGCAAGTTCGTCGCGCCCAAACTCAAGGCACCAGCCACTCGTTCGTCACCGCGCCGCCGGAAAACTTGAAGCGAATTCGGCGGTGGCCTTGCGGATGGAGCATAAACCAATCAAATTCGATCACCGCGCAATTGACGACTGCGAAATTCTCCCGCCCCGCTTCGCTCCTCAGTTCATTTGAATGTGTCGGGCTGCAATACACCACCGGAATGACTGTGCCGGGTGGATACGGGCTTCGATAATTCATCTGATTCCTTTCGGAAACGGCCAGCCACGCCGCGCGGGCGATGTCATCATCATGGTGAAGCGTTGCGATCGTTTTCGCGCGCACTTGAATGCGCGACACGCCATCATAAAACAGCAATACGACGGCAGGATTGGCGCGTATCGCCGCACACTTGGGACTTCGGAAATCAGTTTGGAACGCCAGCAGCCTCGCCCCGCGATCAACCTGTCGGAGCACCACCGTACGCACCGTGGGCGCGCCATCAACGCCTGCTATCGCCACCGCCGGCAGATAAAACGGATGCGCCCGATCGTTCTGCCCGGCGACGAGGCGCGACCAGATATCGTCCAGAATTGCGGCGAGGTCGAAGTCGGGTTGCATCGGCACTCTTTCACTCCTTCCCGCTTTGACGATTAACGACTGACGATTAAAGAGACGCAGATAAACCGTCTTAGTTAATCGTTAATTCGTCAATCGTTACGCCGTTTCTCGCGCATCGCCGCTAAATTAGAACACCTACCACGCACGCCCCCATCATCGTAGCGATCGCCCCGCCGAGCATTGCGAGCAGGCCGATTCTAGACAGGTCTTTCCGTCGCGTGGGCGCGAGCACGCTGATGCCGCCGATTTGGATGCCCACGCTGGCGAAGTTGGCGAAGCCGCACAAGGCGTATGTGGCGATCAGCGCCGACCGCGGCGAAAGGTAGGACGGGTTGGTGCGGAACTGCTGGCCCATTTCGTTATAGGCGATAAATTCGTTCAGGACAGTTTTCATACCGATCAGCCCGCCGACTTTCGGGCAGTCGGGCCAGGGAATGCCGCACAACCAAGCGAGCGGCGCGGCGACGACACCGAGAATGCGCTCGAGGGAAAGCGCCGGCACTCCAAACCAGCCACCGACGCCGCCGATGAGCGCATCGATCAGTGCGACGAGCGCCGTGAACGCAATGAGCATGGCGCCCACATTCACCGCTAGCGCCAGGCCTTCGCTGGTGCCGCGCGTGGCGGCGTCGATCAAGTTGGCATCGGCACGCTCGACCTTGAACTCAACCCCGCCAACCGTGTGCGGCGTGGCGGTTTCGGGCATGATCAGCTTGCTTACCATCAGCGTCGCCGGCGCGCTGATAAAGCACGCCGCCGCCAGGTGTCCGCCGACGTTTTGTACGTAGTCTTTAAGCAGATCGGTGTAGACCACGAGCACGCCGGTGGCAATATTGGCAAACCCGCCGACCATGATCGCCATCAATTCGCTTTGCGTTGCACCGGCGAGAAACGGCCGGACGATCAGTGGCGCTTCGGTCTGGCCAACGAAAATATTGGCCGCGGTGGAAAGCGTTTCGGCGCCGCTGCATTTCATCGTCCGGCGCATGATCCATGCCAGGCCGTGAACCACCCAAGTCAGCAAACCGATGTGATAAAGAATCGCGGTCAGCATGGAGACGAAGATAATGGTCGGCAGCACGGAAAACGCGAAGCTGGCCGCGAGCATCACCACACCGACCGTTTTTCCATCAGCATCTTTGGCGGGCACAACCCAATCGATCAGCGAGCCGAAGATGAGCCTCGCGCCGGCATTGGAGAAATCGAGCAGTTGCTGGATCGCGTCCTGCACGACACGCAATAATTCCGGGCTGAACACCACGATTGCCCCGAACCCAAACTGCAGGATCAATCCCCAGATTATCACGCGCATGGGGAAGGATCGAACGCCGCGCAAGCGGCCGATCAGGAAGCAGATGAGGATGAATGCCAGCAATCCAACAAACGATTGTGACCGTTCAAAGAGTGTGCCCGGCGAAATCGCGGGTGCGGCCGAGAGGATCATGGTGCGGAAGCATATCGACTAAACGTGCGGCTTCAAAAGTTTCAGAGTCTTTCTTCGATTCGTTTCACGGTTGCCTAAGGCATCGCAATCCGATTTCCTGGTCGGTTCGAAAGGGTTCACGGTTTCGTCATACCAGCCTTGGGGTGGCATGCGATTCGCGGTCAGCTTCAGCGAGCGCGCATTATTTCGTGTATCCGCCTGTCGGGACACGGGCGCTTTGCGAACTGGTTTAGGCTTCCGCAGCTTCATGATGAGAAATATACAATGGTGGCGAGAAGTCGCGTCACCAAAATTCAGCTACAAATGCACCCGCCGCGTGTACACCCACCACTCGATCATCAGCAGCGGCAGGCCCACGCACGCGATGATCCACCACCACAGTTCCAGCCGGCTTTTGCGGCTGCCCGATGCGATCGCCTCGCCCGCACCGCCGGGAACGGTTTTTACCGGCAGGAGGTTGCTTTCAGCGGAATCGAGCAAGTTCACGGCCAGCCGTTCGTACTGCGGTACGATCGGCACCGTGCGATACATGCCCACGCGGTCGAGCGGCGGCAACGCAAAATCGCCCGAAACCAAAACGGGGACAGTCACCGTTTTGTGCCCCGGCGGACCGACGACCTCAATCTCCTTCGGCTCGCCGCCGGCAGCGCGGGCCAGGTTGCCGCGCGGAAGGATGGGCGATGCGCCGGGCGCAAAGCTTTCGCGCACGCTCAAATCGGCGCCGATCGCCAGGAACTGCATTGCCTGCTGCAGAAAAATCGGAAAGCTCACCCGCAGCGGCCAATTGCTCTGCAGAACATCGAAGCCGACGATGAGGTGCGTCCCGCGGCCCTCGCGGTGCAGCACCATCATCGGGCCCTTGATGCCGTCGATGAGCGTTTGCGTGTCCGGCGGAACGTTTAGTTTGAGCGCAGTGGCGGCGTAAATTTTGCCGAGATTGAGATGCCGCAGGATCGGGTGCTCGCGGCGCCAGTCGAGCACGGTTTGTTCTTCAATTACAACGGGCGCGCCCTCTTTTTCATCCATCGTCACCTTGATGCCCGCGGGCACGCCGCCGAAATAGATGAAATTTCCGCCGGCGGGCAGGGCTTTGGGGGAATGACGGTCGAAGATGATCACGTCGAAATCGCCGGGCAATTTCTGATCGAAATCGGCGGGCGTCATCTGCTGCGGCTTTTGCAACTTCAAACTATCGACGGCTTTTTCGAGAAAAAAGTTGCCGTCGGTCACCAGCAGCAGCGAAAGTGCCTTGGGCGGCGGAACCACGACCAGGGCCGCGTCGTCGGCGGCGAGGGCGTCGCCGTCGCGGTTCATCTGCTCAACCTTGATGACGGCGGCGGTGGTGAGATCGACGGTAAACTCGACGCTGTCGCGCGCCACAAAGCCGTCGTTTTTCTCGGCATCGGTCCGCTGCTGCTCGCTCCACCGATCCGGCGGCAGTGAAACCTCTGCGACCCGGCTGACAACGAATGCGTCGATGGCAGGGTCGTTCGGATCGATGGGCGAAATGCTCAACTGCGCCTGCGCCTTAATGGCATCTGGCCCGAAATTCGCCAGCCGTGCGAAAATCTGCACTTCAGTCGGTCGGTCGTAATTGCGCTTGGCCGATAGCGCCACAATGCCAATGTTTTTCGCCTGATCGCTGCCAACCTGCACGAGCGTCACCGGCGCCTTGATCGTCAGCCCGTCGCTATCGGCCACCCGGCCGTCGCTGTACACCCAGACCTGCGGCGGCTCAACGTTGGTTCGGTTCTGCTCGGGAATGAACGCCACCTGCGCTTCGGCGAGCTGATACGCCAGCTTCAGGTTTGTCTTACGATCGGTCGGCTCGATGGAATCAATGGCGCGTTTTAGTACCGCCCGATCGGACGTGAAAGCCTGCGCCACTTTCGCGTCTTCATCAAATGCAATCACCATGGATGTGGCGTTGCGATCCATCGTGTCAACAAGTTCTTTCGCCTGCTTTTTTGCGGCGTCGAGGCGCGTTGTGCCGTCGATCTCTTTGGCAGACATCGAGGCCGAGCGATCGATCAAAATCACACTGCTCTTGGCCGCCCCGGGTGTGTAATGGCTGATCGGCCGCGACAGCGCCAACAGCAGGAACATCAGCAGCAGCAGTTGCAAGAGGAGCAGTAAATTGCGGCGAAGCTTCTGGAACGGCGCGTTGACTTGCAAATCCTGAATGCTCTTCTTCCATAGGATTGTCGACGCAAATTCCATCTCCTTGCGGCGGAGCTTGAGGAAATAAAGCAGCAGCAAAGATGGCACCACCACCGCCGCGGCGAGGGCGGCGGCGAGGGGGTTGAGGAAGGAGGGGACCCAACTCACCCGAGCAGTCTCCTCTCGCGCAAGTAGTTCAGCACCACGGTCTCAAACGGCACATTCGTATTCGTAAACAGATACGTCCCCCCGCGGCGGGTAACGTATTCCTTGAGCGACAGGCAGTACGCGTTCAGGTTTGCCTTGTAACGCTTGATGAGCGGCTGGGTGATGCTCACTTCGGCTTTGTCGGCGTCTTCGATATCGGTGAGGTTCAGGTCGCCTTGCAGGTCTGGCTCAATCTCGGTCGGCGAGAGAATTTGAACCGCGAACAAGTCGTACTTTCCGCTGGCGAGGTAACGCAGGCCGGTTTCAAAACCACTTTTGTCGTAAAAATCGCTGACGACGACGCAAACCCCTTTGCCTCGGTTGGCCATCGCAAACCGTTTGCACGCGGCGGCGAAGTTGCTGGCGCCGACGGGTTGAAGGTCGCTGATAAAATCAAGCATCTGCGCCACCCGCCGCCGGCCGCGCATGCCGCCGGTTTCGGCTACCACGTTATCACTCAATGCCACGACGTTCACGCGGTTGTAGTTCACCAGCCCGATATACCCCAGCGCCGCGGCCAGTTTTTTGGCGTAAAAAAGCTTGTTGACCTCGCGTGCCGTGTCACCCGTTCGCGGCCAATCCATGCTCAGGCTGGTATCGACCAGCACGTAGAGCGATAAGTCTTCTTCTTCCAGAAACATTTTCAGGAACAGCTTGTCGAGCCGCGCGTAGATGTTCCAATCAATGAAGCGAAGATCATCGCCCACCACGTAATTGCGATAATCCGCAAACTCCACCGACTGCCCCCGCCGCTTGCTGCGCCGTTCGCCCTTCATTTTCCCGGCAAGCATTTTGCGCGATAGCAGATCGAGCTGATCAAGCCGGGCCATGAACTGCGAATCGAGCAGTTGTTGTTTAGTGGCGACTGTCATCAGAGTTCAAAGCAGTCAATATGTAACGGTCTGCACGCCTTCGTACCGCCGAATAAGCCCGTCGGTTGTTGCCAGCGGAACGTTCAGGGTGCGCGCCGTCGCGACAATTATGCGATCGCAGGGGTCTTTGTGAAAATCTCCGGCAAGTTGGACCGACTCGATTGCTATCTGCGGAGTCAAATCAACAAGCTTGATGTGCGGGTACCTCAATGCCGTTTGAATCCATTCGGCCGTAGGCAGGGGGAGCATCAGGCGGTTGCAAGAAACCGCTCGCGCCACTTCCAAACATGAAATCACGCTTACACCCAAGCCGTACTTTTCATTTGCATCAAGCCAGCCTCTCATAACCGATGGCAGAGCAGGATCATCCTGCACCCACCAAACCCAGACGTGAGTGTCCAGCAGCGTCATTCCCTGGCCTCCCAGTCTTCAGGCATGACGGGGTCTGTCGGGTTCTCGAATTTGTAAGGTGTTTTGCCGCGAAGGGGGTATAAGGCGCGATCCTCCGTTTGTTCATCGGGGATGAGCACCTGCACACGCACGCGATCGCCGGCCTTAACAGGGAGATCGTCAACCACAACCTGGCCATCTTCCCTCACAACCACATTCTCTTCGACAAGCCGCATAACTCGTTCCTCCGGGCTATCGCATCATACCATGCCTCCCGTAGCTTACTTGCACGTATCAACCTCGCCGTTGTGCTTCTTCTGATTGATGACCTTAGCGATCTCCTCCGCCTGCTTCTTGGTGCGCACGAGAATGCGAAACTCGTTCTCTCCCGCCTTACCATTCCAGACCGCGTACGACCCGCCGCGGAACATGGCGACGCGCACCTTACCGACGTTGGAGGGGACTTTGTATAGGGCCATCGCTTATCCTGTCTCCATGATTACGCGTCAATAAGCTCCACCTCAAGCCCCGCCGCCGTCAGGGTGAGCAGGCCTTTGTCGATCGTCATCAGACGGGCATCGTTGAAATAGGCGGTCGCGGCAATGATCGCATCACCTGCGCCGATTCCACGATAGTCGGCGACCCAATCCGCCGCCAACTCGAACACCTGTCGAGGAGAATCGAGCCACGGATAGGCTTTGAGCATCTCGGCAATTCGTTCCCGCTTCCTTTTCGACCGAAATCCGCCGACGAACTCCACCCAGACAGGCCCGCATACCGCTGCCTCATTCCGGTTGGCCAGTTGCTGCAACCGCTGGGCGATTCGGGCCGAGCGGTGGCGGTGCAGCGAAATGAAGATGCTGGTATCTACGAGGACCACTTCGTCCTCCGGCGATCCCGCTTGATCTTGCGCCAATCGTGCGGCACCGGGTTGTCGAGCAATTCGTCCAGCAGAGCCAACCGCTTCTTCAGATCAAAATGCTCCTGAAGCGTCGATACCAGCGCATCACTCAATCGACTTTTTCGCGAGAGCCTCATCGTTTGCTTGATCAGATTGTCCGGCAATGTGACCGTGGTTCTCATGATGCTATACTATCTTACTTCTGATGCATCCCCAAGCACAATTCTGCATCAATGATCGGCATGCGGAAGCTCGTTTGCAACTTTGGGACTGTCAGGGCGCCACGTCCTGCAACAACCCGCGATACCACCACACCGCCGCGATCGCTAACGCGAGCAGCGGAACTACGATGAGAAAGTAAAATTTTCGCGCGCGGGACATTCATTCCTCACAGCTTCAATTCTCGAAACAAACTGCCGGTCGACCAATGTGCGGCAGCGGTGAAACCGCCGTCGGATTCGTCTTCTCTTACGATAAATTTAATCGCACGCATCGGCTGCGTATACCTCCATGGGATGGCGGGTTTCGCCCGCTCCACTTGCTATTCACCACGATCCGAACGACAGCACCTTCAGCAGCAACCAGCCGAGAAAACACGCGGCCGAGCCAATTCCTATCACTAGGCAAGCGACAATCGCTCGACCAATGAGCTGTGATCGCCGATGAAGTCGACTCGGCGGCGTTTGGTATGACAAAACATGCTTATCGTCTTTCATTTCAGCGCCCCCACCGCCTCCGTCGCGGTCGGCGTTTCCGCGATCACTTTCTCCAGCACCATATCTGTCGTAATCCCCTCCGCCTCACCCTCAAAGTTGAGGATGATGCGGTGCCGCATCGCGGGCGTTGCCACGGCCTTTACATCATCAAACGCCACATGGAACCGGCCGTCGAGCAGCGCCCGCACTTTGGCGGCGAGCGTGATTGCCTGGGCGGCGCGCGGCGATGCGCCGACGCGCACGAACTGGTTCACCATCGCAATGGCATATGGGCCCTGCGGGTGCGTGGCGAGCGTGCAGCGGATGGCGTAATCCTGCACGTGTTGCGCCACGATCACCCGCCTTACTAAATGCTGATGGTCGATGATCTTCGCCGCATCCAGCACCGGCTCGATTTTGGGCGTTTTAGCAGCGGTGGTGCGGGCGAGGATTTCGTGTAATTCTTCGCGGTTGCTGTAGTTGACGATCAATTTATAGAAGAATCGATCGAGCTGCGCTTCGGGCAGCGGATAGGTGCCTTCCTGCTCGAGCGGGTTTTGGGTGGCCATGACGAAAAATGGCGCTTCGAGCTTGCGAATCTCCCCGCCGGCGGTCACCTGTTTCTCCTGCATGGCTTCGAGCAGCGCGCTTTGCGTTTTGGGCGTGGCGCGGTTGATCTCATCGGCCAGCACGATCTGGGCAAAAATCGGCCCGTGCTGAAACTGAAACGCCCGCCGGCCGTTGTCGTCGGTCTGCATGATGTTGGTGCCGATGACGTCGGCGGGCATTAAATCAGGCGTGAACTGAATGCGGTTGAACTTCAGGTGCAGTGCCTCGGCCAGCGACCGAATCAACGCCGTCTTGCCAAGCCCCGGCACGCCTTCGAGCAGCGCGTGCCCGCCGACGAACAGGCAGGTGAGTACCCCGTCGATAATTTCATTGTGGCCCACGATGGCCTTGCCGATCTCCGTCTTCACGGCGCGGTAATCGCGTCGAAACGCATCGGTGGCGGCTTGAACGTGGGGGTCGATACCTTGAATGGTTTGCTGGCTCATTGGGATCTACTTTCGGTGTCAGAGGTTTCACGCGGTGCGCTTATCAAGTTCCCGACGCCTCACCGCCGCAAAGATCGCGCCATCGGCAGTGGATTGATCTTCGCAAATGACGACAGAGCCCGGCGGAAACTCCCTTGTTTCCGAGTCTGGATCGTATCCATCTGATCGCAATACGATGTAGGTTGCCGGATCGATGCGATACGCCGGCACCGGTCGCCACACATCAACAGCTTCGTTCAGAAGCTTCACAAATATCTGCTCAACCATATCGATATCCCTCGCCACCCAGGTGAAAAATTTTTCCCGTTGCTGCATCCACGATGACCGATTTGCCAGTTGTCGGATGAATAGCGGAGCGCCGGGACATGTTGGCCGATCGCTGCGATCGGTATCGTTATCATCGCCTCACGAACTTGCGATTCTGTCCAACCGTGCTGGATCATCTGTCGCCTCACTTTTACCGGATTGCTGAAACTAAGCGGCGGTTGATCCGCATCATGACCCATGCTTGCCATCCTCCCTGTTTTCCATCTGCTCCCGCGCCCGCTTCTTCGCCGCCAGCAGGCCGGTCATTGCGTCGCCGGTTCCTGACGCGCCCTTGACGGGTTCGGTCTGCTTCGGAGCCGACGGGATCGCTTTGTTGGTGGCCCCACCGACAACGCTGGTGATGTCGCCTTCGACGCCCGCCGGGGCTTCGAATTTTTTGGTGCGGTCGGGGATGGCTTCGGTTGTTTTTGATGCGCTTGCAACCGAACCATCCGGGGCTGAAGCGCCCGGCTTGTGGGGCGCTTGCTCGGAACGAACTCTTTGCAGAGCTTCCAACGTTTGGCGCGATTCTACCTTGCGCGTTGTGGTGAAGGATTTCACCCAATCCACGCCCTTGTACGCCATCTGCTTCGTCGAGAGCCAATCCCACGCAATCCGGCGGATGGCGACGTCGATCAGAATCATCGCCAAGAGCACGTACAGCAGCCGATCCCAGATCGGCTGCGGCGAAACGCTCGGTCGCAGGCCATCGCGCGTGAACAAATTCGCCGTCGCGGCGTTGAACGGCGTGACCAACCGCCCGCCGGTGGCGGCACGGATGCGTTCGATCGCCGCTTCGTTGCTCTTCAGATCGCGCAATTCTGGCGACGTGTTCACCACCATGCCGCTCAGCAGCATGCCGCCCTGATTCTGTCGTGCTCCCCGATAGTTCAACACCGCTACATAATTGCCGGGATCGCTTGCTTCAAACTCCCCGACGTAGGTGCCCGGGCCGGTTTGCGTCAGGCGGACTTGCTTCGGTGAATCGTTCGGATTCGGCCCGACCATGTTCGCGGTGATGGATAGAAAGTTGAGGAACGCGTTGTCTTTGCCCAACGCCTCCACGGTAATTCTGCCTTTGTTCCCGCTCACCTGCACCGTGTTCACTTCAAAATCGCTGCTCATCGGCGGGCGGGCCACGGCGCGAACGACCTGGCTCCAGAATTTGTTATACGTCGCTCCGCCGATCCAACCGGCCAGCCATTTGTTGTGTGCATCGCTGGTGAACACCGCCGAGCGGCCCAGGCCGCTTTGCCAAGAAGCCAGCAGCGGATCGTTGTTCTTGCCGGCGACCAGCGGCACTTCTATCTGCGGGTTTGCCTTGCGCGAGGTCAGCACCATGCCATACACCGGTGCGAAGTTCGGCAGGCCCTTGATGAGTTCGCTTGCCGCGTCGGAGAGTTTGAGGGGGATGCCGGCTTTTTCTTCGTAGATCAAACTGCGCCGCACGACCGAGGCTTCTTTGATGAAAATCTGCGGCAGTTGGCTCGGGTTGGCGTTGATCGGCCCGTACGAGCGGCCCTTGGTTTTCAGCGCCATGTCTTTCATGGTCGGCGGCAGGCCGTCGGGGTCGCCCATATGGGGGAAAACGGTGATCGTAGTGATGCTGATCTTGTTTTTGATGCAGTCTTCAATCAGATCCGGCCGCGGACTTTGCGGGTCGCCGTCGCTGATGACGATGATGTGTTTCTGCCGCGCGTCCGATTGCTTGAGGCCCGGGTTGCCGTCGCGGCCGTTGATGGCGACGTTGAGCATGTCGTCAAAACTCGGCATATCGCCAAGCTGCATCTTCTTGATCGCCGCCGTGACTTTGCTGCCGTCCCCCTTCTGCTGGAGGGGAAAATCCCACTGGCTCCCCCCACCGCCGGGGCCTTGCCAGGCGTAGCTGAGCACGCCGATTTCGTCGCGCGCGGAGAGCGTTTCGCTGGCTTTGATGGCGCACTGCTCGCCCCAATAGTTGCCGTTGGGCATTTCGCAGGAATGCATCGCCAGCACCAGCGCGCCTTTGGGCACCTGCCGTTGAGCGGGAACATCCATGTTGACCGGCAAAACTTCTTCCAGTCGCGACCCCTGCCACCCGCCGGCACCGAACGCGTCTTCCCCGCCGATCATCACCAGCCCGCCGCCCATATCGTGTACATAGGCCGCGAGCATTTTCTGCTGGTCTTCGCTTAAGCCGCCCTGTCCGCGCGGCACGTTGGCCAGAACGATCGCATCGTAGTTCTGCAGTTCGACAATGTCGTTGGGAAACTGATCGACACTGCTGCGCCCCGCTTCGACGTTAATGCCTTCATCAATGAGCGCGTTGCGCAGCGCCTGCCCTCCGCCGTCGGGAACATTATCGATATACAGCACCTTCCCCTTCCCGCGCACAAACGTGAACGCGCTGCCCACATTATTCTGCGTCAACGTATCCCCCGCTTGCGGCGTCGCGGAACCAGAACCACCCCCAGAACCACTGACCGAACCACCCACCGAAGCCGTCACATTCGGCGCCTCAAAATTCGCCTCAAACCGATGCACGCCCGCGCTCTGCAGCGCCGCCACGCGCACGCGTTCGCGATTCTGTCCGTTCTTAAGCGTGATCAGCCGCCCGGCCTGCATGCCGGGCGTATCCGGGTCAAGGTCCATTGGCACGCCCTGATGCAGTACGGTGAGTTTGCCGGTGACCGGCGCGATGTTGGTGGATCGAAGGTAAACATCGATCGTAAACGGCTCGTTCTCGCGCTTCCAGGTCGGCGCGACGAACCGCTCGAGCAGCACCTCGCTCTGAACATCATACTTCAGCGGCATCACATCGATCGGCACCCCCGCGCTCGTGGCGGCGGAAATGGCTTGTTCGATGTCGCCGCTGCTGCTGTTGCCGTCCCATACCAGCAACATGCGGTGCATCGCGTCTTTGCCCAGCGTCGCCAGTCCCAGTTGGATGGCGCTGGCGACGTCCGTGCCATTGCCCAAGTCGCGAATCGGGCGGGCGTCCAAAGCGAGCGTGGTGTTGGGGATGGCGTCAATGAGCGATTGGCTGTGGAAGCTGATCACGCCGATGCGATCGTCGGGCTTCTTCAGCTTCGGGTCGGATGCGGCCTTCAGGTAATCTTCGACCGACCGCTGCAGCGTTTCGCCGGGGAACGATTTGACATTGAGCGTGCTGTCGCTGACGTCGCGCAGCACCATGACATCCACTGTTTTGTTAATCTTCTGCCATCGCGCCCCGGCCAAGATGAGTACCATCAGCAACAGCACCGCCAACCGAGCCCCGACCGCCACCCACCGGCGGATGGGGCCCAATCCCACCAGCGAACGAATGCCCAGCAACACCACCGGCGTTGCCAGTAATGCAAACAGGCCCAGCGCCTGCAGCCAGGACATGTATTCGAGTGAAACGGGCATACGACATTCTCCCCCGCCCTACGCAGGGAGGGGGGAAGTTAGTCAATAATGCTAAACGAGCGGACTGCGAAAGACGATCCCGTGCCGTAAACGCAAGTCATTTAAACGTCCAACGTTCAACGTCCAACTTACAAAGGGTCTTGGAGGTTGAACGTCGGAAGTTGCGCGTTGAAAGTTGATTCATTTCTTACCACCGCGCCACCTGCAACCGATTATTCCCCGCATCCACAATCACCACATCGCCGCGCACATCCGCCACCGCTGCCCAGGGGTAGGCCAACTCGCCCGGTTCGCGGCCGGCGTGGCCCCATTGTCTTACGCTTCTGCCGCTATCAGGATCGATCAACTGCACGCGGTTATTGCCGAATTCGGTCACCAGCAGTTTACCGTCGGGCGTGACATCAATCCCGTACGGGAACCGGAACTGGCCCGGCCCTGTACCCACCGAGCCGATGTTGCGCACAAACTTGCCGTTGATCGTCCACACGCCAATGCGATGATTGCACGCGTCGGCGAGATACATCGCATCACCGACGATCGCGATGGATTGCGGACGCGAAAACTCCCCATCGCCGTCGCCAAATGTGCCAAACTCGGTGAGGTATTTGCCGGACATATCGAACACCTGAATGCGGTCGTGGTCGCCGTACTCGCTCACAAACACCCGCCCACGGGCATCGAATGCGACATCGGTCGGATAGATAAACTCCCCCGGCCCCGTGCCCGGTTTGCCCCATTGACGGATAAGTTGGCCGTCGGGTGAATAGACCATGATCCGCTGATAATGCGTATCGGGAATGTAAATATTTCCGTCCGGCCCCACGCTCACGCCGACGGGTTTGCCCATCATGTATTCGGGCATGCGCCAGGCGGCGATAAAGTTGCCGCCGCGATCGATCCGCTGCACGCGCGCCATGCGATCGACGACGACAAACTGATCGCGCGCTTTGTCATAAGCAATCGCCCGCGGATAAACGACCTGAGCCGGGCCGATGCCTGTGGAAAGCCAGACGGCGACGGGTTGATCGCGATCGCGGCAGCCGGGCAGAAAGAGGATCAAGCCACAGAGACATAGAGGCACAGAGGGGGAGAATCGAGGATGGAGAATGGAGGATAAACGTTGGATTGCACGGCGCGGGCCGCACGCGATCTTTGCTGCGTCTTCTTCCATCCTTCCTCCTCTCTTCTCTCTGTGTCTCAGTGTCTCTGTGGCTAACTCTTCCGCCCAAGTGCAATCGATGATCGACGCGCGAGCCAAGCCACACCGACAATTGCCGCCGCCGCTAGGACAACCACGCCGCACAGAAGCAGCGTGCCTTCGATCATTGCATCGTACCGCTGAAGATGCACCCACCCCAGCAACATCGGCACCAATGGCTGCGGATTCTGCGGCGACAACAGCACGGTGGCCGCCACCTCGGTCATGCTCAGCACGCCAACCAGCAACCCCGCCGCCAGCAAGGTTGGCCACGCGAGCGGGAGAACGACGCGCCACAGTATTTGCCCGCTCGACGCCCCATCCACCGCCGCCATGTCGCGCAAGCTCACCCACGGCCGTTGCCACGTCGTCGCCGCGCCGGCGAGTGCAAGCCAGCCGAAGCGCGACACATAGGCCAGAACGGCAATCATAAAGGTGTCGTAGACGATTGCCGTCGCCTGGTGATTGAAAAGTCGAATTAACCCAATGGCCAGCATTTGCCCGCCCACCAGAAAGCACATCGATGCAAGCACGATGACTACACGCCGCTTGCGGCTTAGCTGCAGCACTGATAGGCAAAGGGCCACGCACATCGCCATCATCGCCAGAGACAAAGACCCCAGAATTTGCGGAGAGAATGTCTTCCAAATGCGCACCGCATCAACCCGATTCTGAAGCGACATCACCATCGCCACAATCGGTAACACGCTGGTGATGCCGATCAGCAGGTACGCAACGGCGACCACCCACGCTGGCGCACGAACGATCGACGCGCGCGGGCCGACGTGCATCTCCCCCTCCACCGCCAGCCGGCGCGCCGCAACCCAAACCACGACCGCAATGACGATGGTGAGCACCGTCAGCGGCAGCGCCGTAAAGATCGCCGCCGCGGCGCGGGCGTTTTGGCCGCGCGACCCCATCGGTTCTCCGCCGGCGGCCCCGAAGGTCTGGGTGATCGGGTTTTCGTTTGATGAGTACGCGCCGGTTTCGAAGACCATCCGCACTTCGGTGGCAACGACGCTGATCCCACTCGGCTCGAACACGGCAAATTCCTGACTCGCCAGAACGAACACGATCGCGCAAGCAACCGCTTGCGGCTTCGCGAGAATTCTCAACGTCATTCGACCGAGCACCCCGTCGAGTGAAGCCTGCTCCAAAATACTCGCATCGACGCGCCGCAACGCCATCGCCCCCATCGCCGCCGGAATCGGCCAAAGCCACGCCGCCAGAGTCCACACGCACCGCACGATATCGCCCCCCGATTGCGGCGAAGGAAACGCGCCCGTCAATCGCAACGTCTGTTTCCACCCATACTCGAACGCAATCGACGGCAGCAGTAGCGAGATCGGCAACAGGAGCAATAGCGGCTTCGTCCAAATTCCCCGCCCTCGCCCGATGGCGATGGCCGCGGGGATCGCAATCAGGGTCGCAACCACCGCGACGGAGGCGTTGTAGGCGATCGTTCGGGTGAGCAGTTGAACGCGAAACGAATCGAGGCGGAGTTCGTCAAGCGCGTTCCGATTGCTGATGAGTGTGACCGCAATCCAACTTAACGGCGCGACAAAGCAGACGCCGGCGACTAGCCAGAACAGAGCTGAGAATGCGAATGCCGACTTGAAAAACAACAGATCACTCCCTCTCCCGGACTTCAGCAAGCTAAGGCGAGTCGTACGCCGGAAGAGGGCCGGGGTAAGGGTTAGAGAAAAACTACGGGTGCCACTGCTTGACTCTCAGGTCAAGCAGTGCCGACAAGTGCGTTCGATTGCACAACGATTCCGCACGATTTGGCCTGAGAGCCAAGGCGTGGCACCCAATGCGCTCGATCTTTCTCAAGGCTCCCTTCCTTCCAGGATCGCCGTGGCGCGGCGGACGGCTTCGGGCATTTTCTTCGCGACTTCGACGTAGTCGATCTCCATCGCCTTGGGCTGGTTGGCACCCCCGCGGATGCTCCAGCCGGCGAATTGGACCTTGATCAACTCCTGTTCCACATTCTTGCTCAGAATGTAGTCGATCAATTTCTTTGCATCGATGTTCTCCGGCCGATTGGCGACCAAAGCGGCGGTGGTGGGGATCATCAGCGTGCCAGCGCCTGACGGATGTTGACCAGGCATGACTTCATTGATTCCGCCGCCGCCACGCTTCACGTTCACCACGTCATCGTTATCTGTAAAGCCGAAACTTACATCCTTCCGAGCGACCGCCTCGGCAACGGGCCCGTTACCTCCCAGCATCAGTGCGCCGCGCGTTCGCAGCAGCCGAAAAAACTGATCCGTCCGCACTTCACCTTCCACATAGTAGATCGCCGAGACGTGCCCGCCTGTTGTGCCGGCTGTTGGCCGTGCAATTGCAAACGTCCCATTGACAAACATTTCAGGGTAGTCGCAAATTGATATGGGAATGCCATTGCCGCATTCCAATTGGAGATGAGTGGCAATCACCCGCGCCCGCAACCCATTCCCCGCCCACCGCCTCGCCGGATCGCGATACATCGCCGGCACGTCCGCGGCACTGGGAGAATCGTACGGCTGAAACAATCCCTCCTCCGCCAGCAGGATCGTGTGGAACGGCTCGTTCCCCCACCACACATCGCACCGCGGGCGGTCTTTCTCTGCGCGAAGGCGTTCGGCGAGACCGATGGATTTGCTGGCTTCGGTGTCGGTGACGAGGATGACATCGATGCCCGTTTGTTTCTCGAATGCTTCGATGATCGGCCTGGCAATCGGTTCGTCGATGCTGGTATAGAGCGTGATCTGCTTCTTTGCACTGTCGGCGCGGTCGCAGGAAAGAGTTGAACCACCGATGAATGCACATGAACACAGATAAGACAGGACAGTTAGCCCACGAATCAACACGAATGGACACAAATGGAGTGAATTCATTGGTGTTGATTCGTGGGCGATCTTTCTTATCTGCGTCCATCTGCGTTCATCCGCGGCTAAGCATCACTTCGGTTGCGGCGCGGGGGCGGGTTCTTCCTTGACCGGTTCTTCTTTACTGAGCGAACCGAAGTAATCCTTCACCACATTCTGCGCCCCGCGGCCGACGCGGTCGGTGTCCACCTCGTCGGCGGCTTCCTGCTCGGCGGCGGCGGCGACTTCTTTCAGTTCGGCGGTGCTGGCACCTTTAATGGGCTTGTTGTCTTTGATGTAAAGCGACGCGAGCAGACGGCCGTCTTTATTGTTTTGGCTGGGTGCATTTTCGCGCTTCACGCCGTAGGGGGCCTGCTGTTTGTCGGCGCGTCCGCCGGCGCCGATGCCGGGACCACCCATGCCGGCACCTTTGTTCTTCGGGTCGCCTTCGCCCCACTGGCCCTGGCCATCTTTTCGGCCGGCGAGTTTACCATCGCCTTGGCCGTCACCGGGGTTGTTGCACGCACCGGCGGCTTCCTGCATCGCTTCGTCGAGGCCTTGCTGCGCGTCGGCCATCTGCTGGGCGTCCTTGGCGGCGGCGTCCATCTCTTGAAGCTGCTGCTGCATATTGGCCATCGCCTCCTGCATTTGCTGGCCCTGCTGTTGACCGGCTTGCTGTTGACCGGCCTGTTGCTGACCTTGCTGTTGTTGCTGCCGCTGTTGCTGCTGACCGGCCGCCTGCTGTTGCTGACCCGGCTGGCCTTGCTGAGCCTGCTGCTGGTTGGCCGCCTGCTTCATAGCCTGGGCCATTTGCTGCATCGCCTGGCCCATCTGTTGTTGGGCCTGCTGATTGCCCATTTGCGCCTGCATCTGCTGCATCATCTGCTGGATCTGTTGTTGCTGCTGCTGATTGGGTCCCTGCCCGTTATTCATCTGCTGCATCATGTTCTGGGCCATCTGCTGCAGTTGCTGCTGCGCCTGCGGGTTACCCTGCGCCGCCTGCTGCATTTGCTGGGCCATTTGTTGCGCCTGCTGCGGGTTCATGCCCAATTGCTGCTGCAACTGCTGCGCGACCTGCTGCTGCTGTTGCGGGTTCTGCGCTGCCTGCGCCAATTGCTGGGCCATTTTCTGCATTTGCTGGACGGCCTGCTGTTGGTCTGCTTTCTCAAGTTTATCGAAATTCTCAACGACCTTCTTCAGATCATCCGCGGCCTTGGCAAATTCGCCGGCGCTGAGCGCCCGCTGGGCGTCGGCGATCGGGCCTTTGTCCTGCGGGTCGGGGGCGAAGTTCTTGAGCAGCTTGGCATCGTTCTGGGCGGATGCGAATTTCTGCTGATTTTCAATCTGCTGCTTGATCGCGTCGTTCACGTCCTGCAGTGCCTTGAGGGCCGAGCGGTTGGCGGTCGACGGGTCTTTGATCGGCGCCTTAAGCATGTTTGCCAAGTCGAGCTTGGCCTGCTTCACCGCTTCCAAATCTTGTGCGGCGCGGGGAACGGCTTCAACGGTCGCCAAGGCTCTCTTGACCTGCTGCTCGGCGAGTTTGACGGCGTTCTCCTGCTTCTGTACTTGCGCTCGGGCGGCTTGTTTGCCGAAGAGGTCCATTTCGGGGAGGAACAAATAGGAGGCGGCGGCTAAAGCCGCCACCCCGAATGCGGCGTATCCGGCGCGGGGGAAGCGGAACGGAAAGTGTTGATAATAGTTGACGACCACGTTCTGCGCCGTCTGCTCGGCGTCTTTTAAAGTGGCAATGGCAAACGGGTCCTTAGTCGATCCACGAATCTGCAGGGCGGTCGAAAACTTTTCTTTAAGGCCCAGCTTTTCATCAATCGCGATGGCTGCGGCCTGCGGGGTGGGCTTTCGCATGATCCCCAGCACAACCGCGCCGACGGCCGCGGCGGCCAAGCCGCCATAAAGCCAATATTGCTTGAGTGGCAGAACGAATTGCAGCACGCGCTCCAGAACGATGGATATCAGCACCAGCCCGGCGAAGCCCAGCAGCGTCCACGCGAAGGCGTTGAGGAACTGCTCAAGCGCCAGCTTGTTGCGGACCGCGGATACGTGTTGGTCGAGTCGGCTCATATCATGACCCATTAGTAATTAACCGGTGGGGCAGACATTCCTGTCTGCCAATGCGTTCCACGCCAATTGGACTGCCGGATCGCATGGAATGCGAGACAGACAAGAATGTCTGCCCCACCGGCAATTCATCCAATCAATGGATTGTACCGAATGTTGGTGATGCTCGTCACATCAATTTGTTCGGCCGTTTCTTTCACACCCTGTAAATCAGCACAGATCAGCGACTTCGTCGCACCTTAACATCGGATTTAGAAGCCTTTTCACGTTGCTTCTGGATTTTGGGACCGGTCGGACAATGCTCAAACAATGCGCACTTCTCGCACAACGGCTTGCGCGCGTCGCAAATGGTCCGTCCGTGATAGATCAGCAAATGCGACCACAAAGCCCAATCTTCCCGCGGGACGATGGGGATTAAATCTTGCTCAATTTTCACCGCGTCGCTGGCGTGGCTCGTCAGGCCCAGGCGGTTGCTTAATCGCGTGACGTGCGTGTCGACGGTCACCCCTTCGTTTTTGCCGAACGCGTTGGCGAGCACCACATTCGCCGTCTTGCGGCCGACGCCGGCGAGGTGGATGAGTGCATCCATCTTGTCTGGGACTTTGCCCTGATGTAATTCCAGCAGCGACCGCGCCATCGCCTGAATGCTTTTGGTTTTGTTGCGGTAGAAGCCAGTGGATTGGATGTCCTTTTCCAGTTCATCGGGCTTCACATTCGCGTAATCATTGGCCGAGCGATACTTTTTGAAAAGCGTTTTGGTGACGATGTTCACCCGCGCGTCGGTGCACTGGGCCGATAGGATCGTCGCCACCAGCAATTGCAGCGGCGATGCGTGATCGAGGCTGCATTTGGCGGCGGGGTAGAGGCGTTTGAGGATCGGTAGAATCGCCGCCACGCGCCGGCCGCGTTCAATTATTTTTTTGGAGGGTTGGGGCATCGACAGCAATTCCGCGGGTGCGAGGGGTGACCGATGCGCTGAAAAGAATCACTCCCAACAGACAAAACAGCATCACCTGCAACGCCGTCACGCTGCGCGCGTGCTGCTGATTGAAATTTTCCTTGGCGGGGTTTGCAATGTCAGGTTCGTCGGCGTTTTCGAGGTATTTTTGCCTGAACCCGGCGATTTGGGGGGAAATGATGAGCCAGTCAAGCATCATCGTCGCCGCCGCCGCCAGAAACAGCCCCCCGCGCACCAGCGCCGCGGTGCCGTTGGTGCCGTTTAAGTCGATCAAAAAACTCTGCGTAATGATCGCCACCAGCATCACCCCCGCCGCCGCGATCTGCACGATGCGCAATTGCTTCAGCAGATTATAAACGATCGTCCCCGCCAGCAGCGTGCCGTGCTGGCCTTCCATATTCACGCTGAGCACGGCGGGCAAAACGGGGTCGGCCTCGCGCACGGTGCGAAAAATCACCGGTACCGCAATGGCGATGAACAGCACGCAGCCGAACCAGGTGGACAACGACAGCCAGAAGAAGATTTGCACGAATTGAAAGGCCATTCGACGTGCAATCGTAGGCGGGGATCTCGGCCAAGCAACTCACGGTAGACGACATTCGTCCGCCATCACCTGCTGCCACGTCAGAGTGCCGGTCGCAGCCGGTGCGTCCATTTCCGCCTCGGCCTGTCGGGTCGCCTGTTGAAGGCACGCGGGCCAGAGCTGATCTACTGTTGCGCGATTGAGCGACGGCGTTTCCTGCATAATGTCGAAAACCTCATCTCGCGAGTTTTGAATGGTCGCGACCCAGCTGCGCGACCGCTGCAACGGCTGCGTGTGCCACTTGATCACATGCACCATAAGGCGCACAAGTTGGCTCTTGAGCGCTCGGCGTTCGGATCGTGACAAGGCTTCAATCAACTCCTCAATGCCTTCATTGGCGGAGGCGGCATCTCCGCGGCCAAGAGCGTCGCGAACCGCGACCGCCGTTTGATAATGAGATTGCGAAGCTAAATCTTCCCAGGACGGCATCGGCCTGAAGTATACCACAACTTTTCATCAATCGATTGAGTATGTTATCGGTGAACCCAGGTTGCTGAATCGTCCTCCCACACTTCTTTCTTCCACACAGCCACGTCTTTTTTGAGTGTATCAATCAGCCACCGGCACGCGTCAAACGCCTCGCCTCGGTGCGGGGTGCTGACGGCGATCAACACGCTCGGCTCGCCCAACCCCACCCGGCCGACGCGGTGGAGCATCACCAGCTTTACGATTGGCCATTTTTCTCGCGCCGCGACGGCGAGATCGTGCATCTGCTTCAGGGCCATTTCTTCGTAGGCTTCATAATCGAGCGCAACAAGCTTCCGCCCGTCGGTGTGGGTTTCGGCACGCGTGCAACCAAGAAATATCGCGATCCCGCCGGCGGTTGCGTCGCTAACATCCATCATGTCGATCGGTGAAATCGGTGGCGCGCTGATAAGGATGTGATCGCTATTTTTCAAATCCATAAACCCAATAAAAAATCGAAAATCCCCTCACCCCCCACTCACCGGCGGAATGACCGCGACTTCATCATGTTCACCCAGCATCGTCTCTGCCGGCGCGAACGACTGGTTGACCGCGAACCGCGACCGCGCGATGAGCTGTGCCGCGGCGGGGAATTGTTGCGATAGGGCGCGGGCCGCGTCGGCGACGGTGTGCGCATCCACCTCCACCGCATTAACGCCGGCGGCGTCGCGGATGGTGGCGAAGAGTTTGACTTTGATTCGTAGCATGGATTTCCAACCCACTCCTTCGTTTGATCGATCCGTGTGACGCAGAGACGGGTTGCAAACCCGTGCTACATTCCGACAATCGCAATCCCAGCCCGGTCGGCCCGTTCAAGAACTTTTTCCTTCTCCAGAAACGTCGTCTTGCCCGCCTCCAGCACCACGCACTTCGCGCCGGCGGCGGCGAGTTTTTCGATGGTTTTTATTCCCACCGTTGGCACATCCATGCGCATATCTTGATGGCTGTTGGCGACCTTGATCAGCGTCCATCCGCCGGACTTACACAACTCCCCCGCCCGCTCGATCATGGCATTCGTGCCCTCCAGCGCCTCCACCGCGATCACATCCTTATGCCGGATGGCGATGGATTGGCCGATATCAAGTGCGCTGATCTGCCTGCACAATTCCCAGCCGTGGCGGGCATCGAGCATCTGCACGTCGCTGGGCTGCGTGCGCGTGAGCACGCCGGGCGTGACGAGCTGATCTTGTGTGTATGTGGTCGAGTCGATCAATCGAATACCTTCTTCTTCCAACATGTCTGCCGTCGCGTTGAGCATCGCAAACGGCCGCTTGTCATGCCGCAGCCGCGTGAGCCAAATCCGGGCGGCGCGGATGTCGGGGATATTATGCAGCCAGGCCCAGCGCGAGTACATGCGCGTCTTCACCACGCGGCCGACCATGATCGCTTCGGTAACGCCGTGCTTGCGAAATGACTTAATCCACGACGACGGACGCGCAACACTCACTTTACGGAATGCGTCGACCTCGTTCGCAATCATCGGATCGACACTTCCGTGCAAACCGACGCAAATGATTTTCTTCCCGCAAGCCCGCGCGCCGCGTGCGACGAGGAACGGAAAAATTCCCTCTCCCGCGATGAGACCAAGTGGTTGCACAAGCTCAATATATCCCATCTCTCCCGTTTAGCGTTAAACGGGCGAGTCGTCCAAAATGCGCAAGCGTTGTTCGGGAGTGGAGATCGAGCAGCTATCCATCTTCCCCGCGATTTTGTATCGGCGTTTGGCGAACGCGCGATAGAAGAAGTCGCGGATGAACCGCGGGATGATTAAGTTCGCCGCGCCGAGTTTCCACGGGAATGGCAACAGTTTTGCGATGCGCAGCACCCCAGTCGAATGTGTGCTTACCCGCGGGCCCTCGAGCAGGATCATGCTTTCAATCCCTTCCGGCGGGAAGCCGTGTTTTGCGAGTAGCTGCTGACCGGTGGGCGACTGCCGCGGCGCGAAGCGGATTTTTGCGTCGCGGTCATGGTTGATGATCCACTTCACCGAGCGGTCGCAGAAGGCGCATTCGCCGTCGAAGATAACTATTGCTTGGGGCTGCTTCATCGGTTTGATTCTACGCCGCCGAGTCGCTGTGCGGGTAGACGGCCACTTCCGACCCTACGGCAAATACCACTGAATCGGGCATTTGGCGCTTGAGAAAACCCCATTTTTCGCCGTAGACCGCCGCAAAATTCACTTTCAATTCTGCCGTCGCCTCGGGGTGGATGGCCCAGACGGGGTGATCCACCCGATACCGCCGCAGCGCCCCGCGCCGCGATTTGCCGAAGCCCCAACTGTGTTCTTTGAAGAAATGCTCTTCCGAATCGACCGCCGGCACATTCGTTTCGCGGCGGCCGCGCACCCGCGCCACCTGCCACTTGCCCGCGAACCAGAAATGGTGATCGGCTTCGATGTGGGTTTTATCCTGACCGATCTCGCTGCGCATGGCCGTCGCGGTGTAAGGCTCGTTGTACAGCGTCCGCGCCACCCACGCGATGAACCGCCGCGGCACCAGTTCGCGAATGAAGCACACGCCGCGCTGGCCCTGATGTCGCACGTAAAACCTCAGATTGATCTCAGGAAAGTTCACATACCCCGGCCAGCGAATGCCCTTCACGCGCGTGTCCAGAAAATCAAAGAGGACAAGCGACACGAACGCCCGTCCGTCGCGCAGATCAAGCTCACACCCCGGCGGGAGATCGGGCGCGAGCAACGCCGGATCGACCGCATAATTCACGAGACCGAGATTGCTCCACCGCGCGGTGAGGAACGGACGTTGTGGCATCCGTGTTGATCTTACGATTCAAACGCGGGGAAGACGAATGCCGGCGGTAGTGAGTGGTTCGTTGTAGGTTGTAGGTTGGAAGAACGTTCAACCCTTCCGACGGCTCCAGTGCCGGCGCGCTTCAAACGACCTACAATCTGCAACCCACAACCTACGCCCAGCCTTTTCTGTCACGCCCATTTCCGCCATAATGCCCGGCTCGATTTTACGAAACCCGAGCTAACTCTGGAGGAAACCAACCATGGCCGGCCAAACGATTACGATGCAAGCGGGCAAACTTAATGTTCCCGATCAACCCGTTATTCCGTTCATCGAAGGCGATGGCACCGGGCCGGATATCTGGAAATCTAGCGTGAAGGTGTTCGATGCCGCCGTCGCCAAGGCTTACGGCGGGAGGAAGAAAATCCACTGGCACGAAGTGCTGGCCGGCGAGAAGGCGTTCAACAAAACCCAGAACTGGCTTCCCGATGCAACCCTTGATGCATTCCGCACTTACCTTGTGGGAATCAAAGGCCCACTCACCACGCCCGTGGGCGGCGGGATTCGCTCGCTCAACGTGGCGCTGCGGCAGATTCTTGATCTTTATGTATGTCTGCGCCCCGTGCGCTGGTTCGCGGGCGTGCCGTCGCCGGTGAAGAAGCCCGGCGATGTAGACATGGTGATCTTCCGCGAGAACACCGAAGACATTTACGCCGGCATCGAATACGCCGCCGGATCGCCGGAATCGCAAAAGCTGCTGGATTTCATCGCCAAAGAGTTTCCGAAAGATTTTAAGAAGGTCCGCTTCGGCACGCTCGATGCCTCCAACAGTTGGCAAGGCGTGCTCGAATCGGTCGGCGCCGCGAAGCGCGATGTTTCACTGCAGGTGGGCATCGGGATCAAACCGGTGAGCTACCTCGGCACCGAACGCCTCGTGCATAGCGCCATCGGCTACGCGTTGAAGAACAAGCGCAAGAGCGTTTCGCTGGTGCATAAGGGGAACATTATGAAGTTTACCGAAGGGGCGTTTAAAGATTGGGGCTACAACGTCGCCACGCAGTTTTATCGAAACGACGTGGTGACCGAACGCGAAAGCTGGATCCTCGGCAACAAAGACGCCAGCAAAACCCTCACCGCCGAAGCGAATGCAAAGATGATCGATCCCGGCTACGACATGATGACACCCGATCAACAAGGCAAGATCGTCAAGGAAGTGGAAGCCGTTCTCTCATCAATCGGCCAAACCCACGGCGACGGCAAGTGGAAAGCCAAGCTGATGATCAAAGACAGCATCGCCGATATCACGTTGCAACAGGTGCTCACGCGCGCCAAAGACTTCGACGTCATCGCTACGCTGAACCTCAATGGCGATTATTTAAGCGACGCATTGGCGGCGCAGGTCGGCGGCATCGGCATCGCGCCGGGCGCCAATATCAACTACCTCACCGGCCACGCGATTTTTGAAGCCACGCACGGCACGGCCCCAAAATATGCCAACCTCGACCAGGTGAACCCCGGATCGCTCATTCTGTCGGGCGAAATGATGCTGCGCTACATGGGCTGGACTGAGGCCGCTGATTTAATCATCAAAGGCATGGACGGCGCCATCACCGCCAAAACGGTTACCTACGATTTTCACCGCATGATGGAAGGCGCGACGAAGCTGAAATGTAGCGAGTTTGGGGAAGCGATTATTAAGCACATGTAAGAAATACACGCGACAAGTCGCGACGCTTCGTGCGCACATGAAGCGACGCGACTTTTCGCGGTGATAAATGAAATGGTACTCGCATATCACTTCCTCTTCAGCGCCTACGGTTTCTGGTTGCCCAACGATCCGCGCGGAAGCTGGTCGGAAACGGTTCGTCAATTTGATCTTCTCAAATTCGGTCCCGCGACAAAAGTGAACGTGACCCCCAACCTTGCGCACGACCCTCACGACCGCGAACTGCGCAAGCAGGCCAAGGAAGCGTTGATGTACCGGCCCGTAAGGTTTAGCGGGCTGCAAGCGCGAGCGATCTACCGCGGTTTTCAATGGAAACGCGTTGGATCCGAACAATGACATCGCTTCGGGCGCGGGATATCGTGCGAAGGCATCCGGGGCTGAAGCCTCCGGCTTGTGTGGGCGGTTTTATCCCGGTTTTTTTGGGGGTTTCAGAAATGTACCTTGTTGTAGTCAATGGCTTTACGGTTTTGCGGCGGTCGAATTTTCTAATGCCCCGGCGGCTCATCCACGCCCCAGGTGATCGTGACGCGCCGGCCACATTCTGCGGAGTAGGCTTCGGTTTCCAGGATGATCGCAACGTCCACCGCATCATCGAGCGTGGCACGAAGGGGCGATGGTGCACTGGCCAGAGCCGGGGCGGCGCTTAGGCTCTGACCCGGCGTGGTTTGGGACTTGATGGTTTCTAACAAGTGGCGCACTTCTTCGTCGTAGCCGGTTTGTTTAGTTACTTCTACTGGTTCGGATTCTCCGTTTTGACATAACAACAGCTGTTGATCGCGCGCCAAATCAAAATCGGCCGTGGCTTCTTCAAATTCGGCAATGTAGCGCATCCGAAATGGGGTGCCGGGACTGAGCCAGCCGCCTTGGGCGGTCACGTGCAAGCGCTCGTCGTCGTAGTGATAGATTGTGCTCACATGATGGGCATGCCCGGCGCTGGTGACGGCGGTCGGGCGGCCGACGGCGAAGCGAATGAAATCAACGTCGTGAATATGCAGATCGACAATCGCCCCGCCACTCAGGCGATCGTCGGCGAACCACGTCGACCACGCCGGCAGCGAGCCGACGCGCTGCAGGTTTAACGCGCGGAGTTTTCCAAATTTGCTCGTGTCGATCGCGTCCTTCAGCCACGCCCACGCCGGCCAGAATCGCATGCACATCGCGGGCATGATGAGTTTGTTCGATTGCTTCGACGCTTCGAGCAGCCGGCGAACCGGCTCGGTGGTGATGGCAACGGGCTTCTCCACCAGCACATGTTTGCCGACCGCCAGCGCGGCTATGGCGAGGTCAACATGCGTCCACGTCGGCGTGCAAATGCTGACTAAATGCACGTTCGGATCGGCAAGCAGTTGGTCGGGCTTTTCGTAAGCGGTCACGACGGCGGGATCGAACAACGCTTTGCCCGATTGCATGTTGCCGGCCTGCGCGGATTTGCCGGCGCGGCGCGCGGCATCTTCATCGCACACTGCTCGCAACGAACAGGAATATCCGGCGGCTTCCGCCGCGGCGTAGGCGGCGAGGTGCGTGGTGCCCATGACTCCCAAACCGATGATGCCTATGCCGATCATGATTCGTTCCATCTCAAGAGACAGTTAGCCGCGGATGAACGCAAATTAACGCGGATGGGAGAGAGGTTTGTCGTTTCAAATCGGAGATCGTTTCAAGATCCGACGAAGGTTTTGATCGACCTGAGTGAACCCTGGTTTTTTAAACGCTACCTCTTGAATTCATCTGCGTTCATCTGCGTTCATCTGCGGCCAACATCTAACTCTTCGCGGGCCCCTTCCACTTCACGAAGCCTTCGATCGCTTCGTACTGCGGCAGGCCCAGGTCGTCGTATTTCTTCGCCGTCCCGCGGTTGCGGTCTTCGGCGCGTTGCCAGAACTCTCTAGTGTCGCTGCCGCTGAACATCGCCACGCGCTGGCTTTCGTGCTTGAGAATGGCGACGCGCTTCTGCAGCAGTTCATCGGGGCTGATGGGCACGGCCATTTCAATTTCATCCACGCCCCACTCGTGCCAGGCGCCGCGATACAGCCACAGGTCGCAACCTGGCATCCACGGTTCATCTTTCAGGCGATTCAGGGCTTCGAAAATCGCTTCAAGACACACCCGGTGCGTGCCGTGCGGGTCGGCCAAATCGCCGGCGGCGTAAATCTGGTGGGGCTGAATCTCCCGGATGATGTCAGTCACAATGCGCACATCTTCTTCGCTGATGAGCTTCTTGCGCACCCGGCCGGTTTCGTAGAACGGCATGTCCAGGAAATGGATATTCTCTTCCTTCACCCCGCTGTGCCGCGCGCCCGCGCGGGCCTCGCTGCGCCGGATGAGGCCTTTGATTTTCAGCAGTTCCGGCGTATCCACATCCTGCACCTGCTTGCTGCGAATGAATCGCTCAATGTGGTCTTCGATCTTATTGGCCTGCCCTTCGCCCAGCAGATGAAACTCGCGGCAAAACTCGGCGGCGAAGTCGGCGTGACGCCTTGCGGCATCATCAAACACCGCAATGTTGCCGCTGGTTTGGTACGCCACATGCACATCATGCCCCTGCTCGCACAAACGGATAAATGTGCCGCCCATGCTGATCACATCATCATCCGGGTGCGGGCTGAAGAGTACGACGCGCTTGGGGAACGCATCGCTGGCGTGCTTGACGGGTTGCGCGTCCCCCTTCTGCTGCGCGGGCTTCCCGCCGGGCCAGCCGGTGATGGTGTTCTGCATCGCCTTGAACACTTCGATGTTGATATCGTAAGCTCCGCCGCGGCTGGCGATCAGCTCGCCCAGGCCGTAGTTGTTGTAGTCTTCGTCGGTGAGTTTGAGCAGCGGCTTGTTGACCGTCTGCGCCAGCCAGACCACCGCCTTGCGCGTTTGCGCTTTATCCCATGTCAGCCCGAATTCGTCCATCGGCCCAATGAGCCACGGCGTCTTAAACCGTGTGAGTTCGCTGGCGGCGGCTGCGTCGAGCACGATCTTGGCGCTGGGATGAAGCTGTAGGAACGATGCCGATACGCTGCTGCTCACGTCGCCTTCCACCGCGCGTTGGATGATCGAGGCCTTGTGTTCGCCGAACGCCAGCAGGATGACGCGCCGCGCGTTCAGAATGGTATCGACGCCCATGCTGATGGCGCGGCGCGGCACGTTCATGATGCCGAAGAAATCGCCGGCGGCATCGTTGCGGGTGAGCTTGTCGAGCATGATCAGCCGCGTCTTGCTCTCGCGCGTGCTGCCCGGTTCGTTGAACCCGATGTGGCCGGTTCGCCCGATGCCCAGTATCTGCAGATCAATCCCGCCGGCGTCTTTGATCATGCGTTCGTATTCGTGGCAATGCTGAATCACCTGATCGACCGTGAAAGTGCCATTGGGCACATGCGTGCGCGCTTTGTCGATGTCGATGTGATCGAACAACTGCTCTTCCATGAACCGCCGATAGCTCTGCAGTTCGGTCGGCGGCATGGGGTAGTATTCATCGAGGTTGAAGGTGATGACGTTATTGAACGACAGCCCTTCTTCTTTGTGGATACGAATCAGCTCGCGATACACACCCACCGGCGTGCTGCCGGTGGCCAGCCCGAGCACGGGCACTTCCCCCCGCGCCTGCTTGGTGCGGATGATCTCGGCAATCTCATAGGCGGCGGCGCGGGCGGCCTGGGTGTTGGAGGAATAGACGGTCGTCGGAATCTTTTCGACCAATGTCGCCGATGCGGGGGTGACCGGCGTTTCCACTTTGTACTTGCTTTGCAACGCGGCGCTCATGTCTACGACCCTTGCACGAAGTTTTGGACGAAGAATCACCAGCTTACGCAGCTGCGTGAGCTGCTGATTCTTTGCTCGAAACCCACACTCAATCGACAGCAGCAAGTACGCCTTATATTATATAACGACAGCATTCTTCAAGACCGCGTCGACCATTTCGGCCACTTGGGTCGCCTGCTCAAAATCGGCCATTTGCGATCCCGTCCGCCCTCCGGTCGACCGGTCGGCGAACGCGGCCAACTGTCGGTCGAAGCGAATTTCATGCGATTCGACTGGAATCGCGCGCGGTGCGCCGTCGGATGGGGCGTGCCTCAACTCGGTCGGCTTGTCGTAGTCATACGTCAGCAAACCCTTGGTGCCAACAACAGTTACAACAAACCGCGCCGGCTCCAGCCACCCCGATTGAATCACCCCGGCCACGCTCGCAAAATCGCCCGTGCCACGCAGCAGAACCGTCGCATTGCTTTCACCGCGATTCTTCCATTCGCGGTGCAGGGTGGCGCCGACCACCTTGCCTTCGCCGAACAGGTGATAGTAAAGGTCAAGGCTATGGCAGCCGGTATCGATGAAGCTTCCCCCACCGCTCACCGCCGGGTCACTCATCCACTTGTCTTGCATGCCGGGAATGCTGCAGGCAAAGGTGTTTTCGAACCGCAGCATGGTGCCGAGTTCGCCGGCATCGATCTGCCGCTTCATCTCTTCAATCGCCGGCACGAAGCGGTGGCAGTAGCCCACAACCGCCGTCGTTTGGGGATATTTTCTTGAAAGTTCGGCGAGTTTGTGGGCCGTGGCCAGCGTGTGGGCGATGGGTTTTTCAGCGAGCACCGCAATGCCGCGACCCAGCGCGGCCTCAATAATCGGGAGCCTCACGCTGGGCGGGGTGCAGACCACCAAACCGTCGATCGTGCGATCATTCCCTTCGTCGGCAAGCATTTCTTCGACGTTGGGGAAGCCCCGGCAGCCGGTCGCATCACAGATGGCTTTTCGGGCCGTTTCCGCCGGGTCAACCACCGCCGAGATGACTATGGTTTCGTTGCTGGACCTAGCCGCGTTCAAATGCGCCCGTGAAATCCCGCCGCCACCCACAATTGCCAAGTGAAAAGGTTGAGTTGCCATAGAACTGGTCATAAGTATCTGCTGAGGTTGAGTTCGACGAACGTGGCGCGATCATACGACTTTTCCGGCCTGCACAAAACCCGCGTGGCCGATCGAACAATTCAGCACTCCAAAGTGGATTTACTATACTGCAAAGTCAAAACAATATGCTATAATTTAATCGATGCGAATCTATGCCCTCTCGCTCGGTCTATCGTTCACCGCTGCCCAGGCGCTGGGGGCGACCCCTGAGTTGCGTGGAACCTGGCTGACGACGACCGCCAACACCGCCATCGCCACCCCCACCAACACCGCCGCCACCATGCAGAGCCTGCGTAACATCGGTTTGAACACAACCTACGTTGAGGTCTGGAAGGAAGGCTATACCGAGTTCCCCAGCCAGACGATGCTCAATACCATCGGCGTGGCGATGAAGATCAACCCCTCGCCGGGCGTGCCGGTGCAAACGCGCGACTTGCTTTCCGAAACGCTTATCCAAAGTCATCGCAATGGCCTGAACAACATCGCTTGGTTTGAATACGGCTTGGCCGCCAAATTCGGCAACCCCGGAACCGCCACCAATCAACTTGCCACCTACATGAAAGACCGCGGTTGGCTGTTGAAGGACTCGGCCGGTGCTTACACCAACACTTCCAACAGCTTTACGTGGATGAACCCGCTGGTTCCCGAAGTGCGCACGCTGATGAAAAACGTGGTGCTCGAAGCCGTGCGCAATTACGACCTGGACGGCATTCAATTTGACGATCGCCTCGCCTGGCCGGTGCAGTTTGGTTACGACGATTACACCCGCGCGCAATACCTCGCCGAGACCGGACGGCAACTGCCGACGAGCTACAATGATTCACAGTTCAAAGCATGGCGCGCCGGAAAGGTCACGTCGTTTGCACAAGAGATCATCGCCGCCGTTAAAGCCGAACGGCCGGGGATGATTGTCAGTTCATCGCCTGCCGTCGGGGGGTGGGCTTACGACAATTACCTGGTCGACTGGCCGCAGTGGCAACAACTGGGGATGTTCGACGAGATCATTCCGCAGGTGTACCGCGCCACCTACAACGATTTTAATCGCGACTGGGACGGCACCGGCACCATTACCACGCAAGGCCAGATCCAATACATGGGCAACCGACGCGCCGACTTTGCCGCCGGCATTGCCATCAACACTTCGCCGCTGGTTTCATGGGCCGAAGCGCAGCAGATGGTTAACCTCGTTCGCGCAACCACGCCCGCCGTCGCCGGCCATGTGTGGTGGTACAGCAGCAGCGTGCTGAGCACATACCCGACGCAGATGACGAGCTATTACAATGTTGCCGGCCTCGGCCGCGCCGAACGCCCGGACCTGCCGACCGGGTGGCGCCCGCTTCCCACGGTGGCATTTCGCGATGCCGCCGACCCGTCGCTGTGGATGGCACCGGTGCCCGCCGACGGGCGATATCGCATCATCAAGCGCATCGGCGCGTCGTGGACCGAAGTGAGCACCGGCGTTTATGGCGACGGCGTGCTGGCCCTGCTGTATCCGGGCGTGGACGCCGTCGAACTGCTCGTCGACCGCAGGCCGTATCTGCCCGCCGACGCCAACCTCGATGGCAACGTCGACCTCAACGATTTCACCGTGCTCGCCGCCAGCTTCGGCCAGAACAACCGCTTGTGGGTTCAGGGCGATTACACGCTCGACGGCGTCATTAACCTCGACGACTTCACCGCCTTAGCCGCCAACTTCGGCCGCGTCCTCAACGCCGCCGACCTGCCCCGCAGCGCGATTCCAGAACCTGCCGGTGCCGCCGTCATCGCATTCGGCGCGTTGGCTACATTGCGACGTCGGCGGTAATGCATGGGTGCCACTACTTGGCTCTCGGGCCAAGTAGTGCCGCAAAAGTTCTCCACGACAATAAGCTTGTGCACAACTTGTTGTGCGAGCCGGAAAAATCGCGTTAACCCAAATCGCGCCGATCGTTTCCGCACGTCTTGAGCTAAAGCTCATATCGTGGCACCCGATCCGTATCCTTCACTCATTCATCATTCATCATTCCGCATTCATCATTTCGCCTCACTCCATCACCACAAACTTACTCTTCACCTGCTGCCGCACATACGTTCGCGTGATGTCGGCGCTGCTACTTCCACATTCGATTTCGAATTCCGTCATCGTAGGCTTTGAGCGGCAAGCCGCGTTTGTCGACAAGCCGCACGCTGCCGTCGGCGAACAGGACGTTGCTCGAATTGCGGTGCCGAATCCAGCTGAGCCGCTCGATCAACTGCTGCGGCGTCTCAACCGTGCGGACGTGCTCAAGCTCGACCGAATGAGACAACAGGCTGCCGCCTATGTATTCGTCCGGCGTTTCCATCAGCCAGGGCACAGCGCTCGGGTTCTTAACCGCGTCCAGCCGCATTGGCGGCGAGCCGCGCCAGTCGGGTTGCGTTTCAAACGAAAACGCGTTGAGGTTGTAGCTGGTTGGCACGTCGCGTCGGGGGTGTTCCGGGCAGTGCATCGCGCCGATCCGCTGCAATTCATCCCACGACGTCAATGGCCGGCCCAGCATTATCCGTCCCACGCCTGCGACCCAGCTCGGAAAATGAGGGTGCCATTGCGGATTCCCGCCCGGGATGTAGAAAGCGTTGCAGCGCGGTACCCGACCCTGATTTTGGGAAGCATACGTCACGAACGCGATGCCGATCTGCCGCATGTTGCTCTGGCACTGGGTCGAACGGGCGCGCGAATGGGCATACATCACCGTCGGCAGCAATATCGCGATGAGCGCGCCGACAATGCCAATGACTACCAACAACTCGACCAGGGAGAAGCCGCGGCAGCCGTCGTTCGACTTGCACTTCATTAATCGTCCCGCCTTTCATTCAACAGCGTGGAGGCGCGCCGGCGGCGGACTCGCACACCAGGCAGCCAGGCACAACACGAGCAGCAATGCGTTCCAACCCAATGAAGTCGCCAGCGCTACGCGCGGTTCGGTCGTCGAGGCCGTCAAAGCGCCGAAGCAGCCGCAGGCCTTGGGCGCGGCTTGCATTAACTCGCGGACTAAGACGATCGAGAACGCCGCCAGCATCATCATCGCCGCGGCGCGGGCAACTTGCTTCAACGCCCCCGTCATCAGCATGATGCCGACGATTAACTCCATCGCAACGACGGCGATCGCGACCCGCGCATGGTTTCTCTCAAACGCCCCCCAGATCGTAGCCGGATCTTTGCCAGGCCACAATTTCAAGACAGCGGCAACAAGGAAGGTCAGCCCGATGAGCCAATCTCCAATACAAATTAAGCGTGGGTGTCGCACCATTTCACCTTGGCGCTGCAGGTTTCGCGTCAATCGCTTCCCACATTTTCATCGAAGACTTTGTGGGCCTTTCCCCGTCAAGATCGATCGCAGTCTGAGCCCAAACCTTCGATGCAGGGTCCTCCGATGCTTCTTTTAACTCTGCAATTTTCGCGACAATTAGCGCACGACTTTCGGCGTCGTTTTCGCCGCTAGCTAGGCATTTCAAATACCAAAGCTCTAACGCCATCAAAAATCGAAGCTTAAGATCGGGAGTACGCCAAGCCTGTTCAGCCGTGTCCAGCGCGGCTGCAAGCTGCGCTGTCGGAAGCTTGTGATCCTCAACATTGTAAACCAACTGCACCGCCTTGCCGAACGCCATAAACGCCTGCCAATGCGTCTGAGTATCTTTAGTCAGCCCTGCGTGGAAATCTTTGAATTGCGACGCTTGCTCAACATTAAGCGCTAAACGCTTGGCAACGAGACTTGCGTCTTTGTTATCATTCCACCAAATCGAAATCGACTTAGCCAAAGGATCCAAGACAGTAAGCAGTGTTGCGACGCGCAAGGTTCGCGACGCGTGATCTGGTTGCGTTTTCTCAAGGGACGCCGCACGATCGGTGATCGCTTTGTACAGCCGTGCTCGACCTTTCGCCATGCCGGCATTCGGTTCGCCGCGCTTCGGCTTCATTCGGAAACCAACATTAGCTTGATCGTGCATGAACGCGGTGGCATCGAAACCCGCTTGAACAGTAGTCACGACAGTATCGACCGCGTCATCGGTAGGTGCGTTTTCAGCCCTGGCTAAATCAGAAATCAGTGCCACTAACTTTGCATTATCGCCAGGCGGTACTTCAAAAATTGCTGCCAACTTCTCCCCAAAGAAATCAGCTTTTGATATATTTCCCGCCAGTAAAACTGTAAAAGTACACAAAAGAATAGCCGGCTTGCTTCGAAACAGCATAGAACACCCGAGCGTTGCAAGTTGTTAAAATTACATCCACCAAGTTGAGCAGTTTGAATAGACGGTGCCGCACTGGCCGTTTTGATAGCTTGGGTAGATATGCGACAGGCTTGCACAATCGTCAGGAAGTGAATTTCAAGAATAGCATATCCAGGCTGGCGGTGGGGGACACAATCCTAAAGGCCCATACGAGTCAAGGCAGAAGCAACATTGATTTGGGTCATTTCGCCGCCAGTCCGGCGGCGGGGGATTGTTGGCGATTAGCCAGCCGGCTATCAAGCCGGTTACGACAAGCGGAGCCGCGAGAACGAGCCGCGAGAACGATTGACCATAACCAACTCCTGTAAAACGCTTGCAATAACTTCACCACGCACTTTTATAAATGTCAAGGAATTCGCGAACAAAAAATCCAAAATATTTTGCGTAGTAGTTCGCGACAACATATGGTGCGATATGAACTCGCGCAATCGCGATATCGATTCCATCGACCTTTGTTCGGCCAGCCGCCGAGAAAGCGGCTGTCACTTAACACGCTTGCCGAGACTTTTTGCCGGCTCGTGTCCAATTTTCCTACTCCATCACCACAAACTTGCTCTTCACCTGCTGGCGAACATACGTGCGCGTAATGTCCGCCACGCCTTTACCGCCTTGCTCGTGTTCGAATTTGCCGTGCGTCGCCAGCCACTTCTGTCCGCGTGCAAAGAATGCATCAAAATCGTCGGGTGTCATCGCCTGCGCAAAGTACGTATCGCGGCGGACGGGGATGATCCGGCAGATCGGATCGCCTTTCTTAATCTCCACGCGCTTGGCGGCGGCGTCGAGTTCAATCACCGCGTGCCACGGGTAGCTGGCCGGGTACCAATCCGTATCGATCACCGCCGACGCAGCGCGAAAGCCGCGGCGCAGGTTCGGCACCTCGGTCATCAGCAGCAATTCGTTCGGATCGGTCTTGAGAAACAGATAGCTGCTGATCTTCACCTGGTTGGCAATCTCGGCGAACACGTTGTCGCTGATCGGGTGAGGGATCGTCTGACCCTTCTGCCAGAACCACGCGTATTGCTGGCTGAGCGGTCGGCCGGCGGAGGCATCCGAAGTGGCGTAGTCGAAGTCGGATTCGATCACGACATCCTTCTCGGCACGCCAGCCGGCCTTGCCCTTCATAAATGTCACATCAAAGTTGGCAAGGATGTCATACCCAAACGAATTGGCCGCCCGGATCGGCGGACACTCTTCCGGCCAGCCTTTGCCCGGCGAACGCTTGATATATACGTCCTTCGCCGTCTGCGGCCCGAACAGGTCTTGACGAAATTTGTAATAGTGCAGCATGGGGGGTTGTGGGTTAGAGGTGGTTTGTTGTTTGTTGTAGGTTGGGAGTTGGTCGGCAAGCGTGGCCAAAACCTACCAACCGGGAACGCCTGCTCCAACCTACAACCTGCAACCGACAACTTACAACCCACAACTCACAACTCACAACTCACAACTCACAACTCACAACTCACGCCATCCGGTTTGACTGCCGGCAAAAACTATGGATATTATTCGCCCCGCCCGATCAACGTTCAGGCGGCTAACCGGCCCCGTCGTCTAGCGGTTAGGACACGGCCCTTTCAAGGCCGCGACACGGGTTCGATTCCCGTCGGGGTCATTTTCTTCCCTACCGCGTCTTTCGCCACGTCGCGGAATTTTCTTCGATGTTTTTGGTTTTTGTTTCGCTGCGCTGAATAAGTTTGCATTCCCTCGCAGCCTCCGGATAGTAGTCCCGCACAGAAGGCGTTTCCCGTTTCATTGACGGCGGTGGACGACTGGACCGATTTAAACTTATCCTCGCGATCGCCGGGCTTGCACTGGTCGTCTGGCTGCTCTATCCGGCGCGGCAACTCGATGGCGGCGACGGCGGGAATGTCGTTGAAATTGCTTACATGGGCCCGCTCGGGCCGATCAAAGATGCACTCGATGACGCGGTGAAAGAGTTCGAGCGGCAGAGCATCGAAGCGCACAATCGCGATCCGTCCAAGCCCATTTACCGCATTGTTTCTGGGCAAACCGCCGCGAAGGATCAGGTGGCCGACCCCACGCGGTTCCTCATCAGCGTGGCCGGGGGAATGCCGCCGGATGTTATTTACTTCGATCGTTTCGCGATCGCCGAGTGGGCGGCGCGCGGGGCTTTTGAGTCGCTGGATGAATACATCGCCCGCGACATCGCCGCCGGGCGGATCGATTCTCCCCGCCGGGAAGATTTTTTCTCGAGCGTGTGGGATGAAGCGGTCTACAAAGGCAAGAGTTACGGCATCCCCTGCTCGGTCGACAACCGCGGGCTGCTTTACAACGCCGATTTGCTCATTCGCGCCGGCTACGTCGATGCACAAGGCCGCGCCAAACCGCCGCGCACGTGGGAAGAACTGCTGGAGTATTCCAAAAAACTCTGCGAGTACGATTCCGCCGGCCGCATGACGCGCGCCGGATTCATTCCCGATTTCGGCAACGCCTGGCTCTACCAATACGGCTGGGCCAACGGCGGCGAGTTCATTAGCGACGACGGCCGCAAAGTGCTGCTCAATTCGCCCAAGGTCGTCGAAGCGCTCAACTTCATGCGACGGCTCGCCGACGCCCAAGGCGGCTACGACAAGCTCAGCGCCTTCAAGGGCAGCTTTCAAGGGGACGCGCTCGACCCGTTTTACAGCGGCAGGGTCGCGATGAAGCTCGACGGGGTTTGGGTACTTGAGTCGATCAGCAACTACGCGCGCGATCTCAACTTCGCCGTAACTCCATTTCCACGGCCCCAGGCCGTCGTCGACAGTGGCGCCGGCCCGTTGAGTTTCTGCGGCGGGTGGGCGTACGCCATCCCCACCACCGCGCGCAACAAACAGGCCGCCTGGGAGTTCATTCGCTTCATGGCCAGCGAGCGATCGTTCCGCATTCAACTGGAAAGCGACCGCGACTCCTACGAGGCGCAAGGCCGGCCGTACATTCCCAAGCAGCAGGCCATGCAGCGGCTGAACGAATGGGCGTACCGGCATTACATCGCCGACAACCCTCAGATTCCGGAAAAGTTCAAGGCCGCCTTCAAGGTGTTCAACGACTTGCTGCCCGTCTCGCGCTTTCGCCCGGTCACACCCGTCGGCCAACTGCTTTGGAACGAACAGGTGCTGGCCATGGAATCGGGACTGTACGGCGCGCTCACGCCGCAGCGCGCGCTCGATGAAGGAAACGCCATCGTTCAGCGGGCGCTGGATCGATTCAACTCCCCGCCGGAAGGAACGCTCATCACGTCGTGGACGTGGTTTTTTGTGCTCTACGGCGTGCTGCTCGCCATCGGCGCATCCATTGCGGTGATGCTTCATGTGCGCAAGTACCCCAGCGGCACGCTCACCCGTCAGCAATGGCCCGGCGGAATCATTTGCGCCAGCCCGTGGCTGCTCGGCTTCATCATTTTCGGCGGCGGGCCGATGCTGTTTTCGCTCGTCATGAGTTTCTGTGACTACGACGTGCTTAACGCGCCGCGTTTCACCGGCCTGAAGAATTACCAGCTCATGGTCGGCGAAGATCGTCTGATGCCCATTGCGCTTTGGAACACGCTCTACATGGTGATCGCCGTGCCGTTGCAGATGGCGGTGAGTCTTGTCATCGCGCTGCTGCTCAACCGCACCATTCGCGCCATGCCCATGTGGCGAACATTCTTCTACCTCCCGGCGATCGTGCCGCTGGTGGCGTCGGCGGTGCTGTGGGTGTGGCTGCTCAACCCCGAAGGGGGCTTGATCAACCTCACGCTGAATGCACTGCACCTGCCCGCGCCGGCGTGGCTGCAATCGGCCAACTGGAGCAAACCCGCGCTGGTGCTGATGAAACTCTGGGCCGCCGGCGGGGGAATGATCATCTGGCTCGCCGGGTTAAAATCGATCCCCGCAAGTTTGTACGAGGCGGCGGAAGTGGATGGCGCATCGCCGTGGCAGCAGTTCTGGGCGATCACCATCCCGCAGCTTACGCCTTACATTTTTTTCAACCTCATCATGGGCCTGATCGGCACGTTTCAGATCTTCACCGAAGCGTTCGTGATGACGCAGGGCGGCCCGGTAAATTCGACGATGTTCTATGTCTACCACCTGTTCAACCACGCCTTCCGCTACGGCAACATGGGTTACGCCAGCGCGATGGCCTGGCTGCTTTTTGCCATCGTGCTGGCGCTGACGATTGTCCAACTGCGCACCAGCCGTCGGTGGGTGCATTACGAAAGTGATTGACCGATGAATCGATCGTCACTTTTCACCCGCTTGGCACTGTATGCGATTCTCATCCTTGGATCGCTCGCGTTTGCCTTTCCATTCATCTGGATGGTGTCGACCAGCCTCAAGCTCGACAAGGAACTGTTTCGCGGGCAGATCGATATCATGCCCGAGCAGCCCAACCCGCGGGCGAAGAGTCCGTACTACGACGCGCGGCAGTACGAATATGTCGAACTTCAGCAGCCACAGTTTTCAACGCTCGCGCCGCTCCTCAACGACCGCGTTGCCGCTGCAAGCCTGCCGCCGGGCGCGAACACTCAGGAAGTTCCTGATCTGATCGTGGCCGGGCTTTTCGAGAACCTGCACAAGCGCGCGCCTGCGAGCATCTGGAACGGCGACCCGGCGACGCTCGTGCGGTACGCGACCGCCGAGGTGACGCCGGCGCGCATCGGCGAGGTCGCGCAGAATGCCTATCGCGGCTTAGGCATCGGGTCGCTGCGCGCCCGCAATGCCGACCTGCAGGAACAGGAGCTCGCCACCAGCGCCGCGCCCGCGCAGCGTTGGCAAAACGCAACGCCCGACGTCGCCACGTTGACCAACTCCGCCGACAATTCCCTCCCCTTCGCCGCCGTGGCGTACGATTTTTCCGACCGCGATCGGTTCGTCCTGCAGAACACGTTCGACCTTCCATTCTCCGCAGCCGACGTCCACCGCCTCCAACTGCGCGTCCGCCCGGATGACACATGGCACGAACTTGCCTTCACGCTCGAATCGGCCGGCGTGCAATACGCCGCCGCGCGGCCGGTGTCGCTGGCCGACACGCGCTGGATGACCGTCACCTGGCAGAAGCCCGGCGCCGACGATCACTCCACAAAAATCAAAACCTGGATCGTGATGAACCCCGTCGCCGCCGGCCCGCAGTTTGATCACGGCGCCAACCGCATCCGCGTGACGCTGGCGTTTCAAAAACTCACGCCCATGCAGGCCGGGTTTTCAAAGGCCCGCTATAACTTTCAGCGCGTGCTCGATCAGATTCCGTTCTGGCGTTATGTTCGGGTCAGTATTCTGCTGGTGATTCTCAACGTGGTGCTCACGCTGTTTTCGTCGTCGCTAGTCGCGTACGCGTTCGCCCGGCTGCAATGGCCCGGCCGCGACATCGCATTCCTCGTCATGCTCGGCACGATGATGATTCCCGGACAGGTGACGATGATCCCGCACTTTCTCATCTGGAAAACCGTGGGCGCTTACAACACGCTGACGCCGCTGTTTGCCGGCGCCGCGTTCGGGAACGCGTTTTTCATTTTCCTCATGCGGCAATTTCTCAAGGGAATCCCACCAGATTTAGAAGACGCCGCCAGAATCGACGGCTGCGGCTTTCTGCGAATTTACTGGCACGTCATGCTCCCCTTGGTTAAGCCCAGCCTCGCCGCCATCGCCATCTTTACGTTCATGGGCACGTGGAACGACTTCCTGGGCCCCCTAGTCTACATCGCCGACCAACGCCTCTACCCCCTGGCGTTTGGCCTGTATGCATTCAGTGTGCAAGTCAGTTCCAACCCCGTGCTGACCATGGCCGCAAGTTTGCTGATGACAGTTCCGGTGATTCTCGTGTTCTTCCTGACGCAGCGATATTTTGTGCAGGGGATTACACTGACGGGAATGAAGGGGTAAAATACCGCCACTCGAATTCTGTTGACATTACCCCCCCCCCCGTTACGCTCCTTCCAGCTATAAGAAAGGGCGCTCTCATGAAGAACTGGTCAATCGTCGGGTTGTGCATTTGGGTCGCTGCAGCCATAGTCGGCTCCATCGGGGCGATTGTCGTGGCCGATCCGCCAGCGAACCAGCCCCAAAGTGCGCCAACGATGTTATTTGGGTTGATCCGCAGTGTGCCGGTCAACAAATTCAACTCGGGGATGTTGTCTGCAGCGGGGCGGTTTGCCCAAGCGTGTGCGAGCCGGGATATCTGTGGTATTGGCGCGGAACCGGGTCGTGCATAGCGCAGTGCCAAGACCGCGGCACATGCTGCCACGGTTCGGCACCGTGAACGTTTGTCCGGGATTTCACATTCAAATCACCGATTGATCAAATCACCGATTGAGATGAGGCGAAGTCATGCAGAGTTTGAAGCGATGGTGCCTCGTATCGATCGCTTTTTCAATGCTCTTAAGCGGCGCCAATGCCGATTCGTCGGCAACCATCCGGCAAAGCGTATTCGAAATGATTGAAGTTCCCGCCACGGGCGATGGCGTAAAAAAGGCGGTAGAGTGGCTGCGCGCGCGTCCGGAAGGAACTCTCGCTGTTTCTAATCTTTCGCCCGATGAGTGGAGCAAAATTGCGGAGTTCATCACGCTGGGCAACGCAGCCGACGAGTTGATGGATCAGACTATTGCGGCCGCGGCGATCAGCAAAGCGATGCCGTTCTTTAGTTTTGAGAGCGCCGAATACGGGTCTTCAAACTTGAGAATGTCGCTGCTCAGGGGGCTGTGGTCGACGGCCAAGCAACAGTTGGAAGCAGAACGGGGCGTTAAAGCGCGGGGTTTGTCGCGCGCCGCCGTCGCGCTGGGCGCGGTCGATTATTCGGGTTTTGGTGCCGGGGCTTTGGTTGAGTTCCTACATGATCCAAAGGCTTCGGAACTTCTGGCATTGGAAAAGAGTAAGATCGCTCCCATCGCGTCGGCGGTGCTGAAGTTGACTCGCCCAACGCCTGAGTTTGTCGATGCAATTGGTTCTGCCGCTGCTGCATTGGATGGGATGATTCACGCGGATAAAAACGCCCCGCAAGAACAGGCCATGGCAAATTTTATTACTGGCCTCCGAACGGCCTACGCGCTCTCACCCTTAACCCCAGGCGATCGTTGGCGACTTGCGAACATGCTCTGGAGATTCTGCTGCGCCGCGCGGGCCAACGGCAATTTAGCTGCTTTAGAGGCTGCTCGGACTTTTGTTTCCGCTCAGAAGCAAGACCCAAATACCAGCAAAATGGATGTTAAGTGGCTAGACGAAGCACTCGCTACAAATGGACCCATGCCCAGAAGTGCGGGAGTCGGTGTCATCTCGCAACCCAATGACCTCAAACCGAAACAGTGAAGGGCCGTGAATGCGATCGCTTCAGCCGACAATTCTCAGGCTCTGCGTTGCAAGTGTATTCCTGGTTGCCGGCGCCGCAAAGCTATGGGAGCCGCAACCTGTGGGACAAGCCGGCGGTCAATCGGTGGCAAATGCTTGGCTTGGATCATCTGAGCGAAATACGCGTCTGTTCGGCACACTCGAAATTGCTCTGAGTTTATGGCTTATCACGGGCTATAAGGTGGTTGCCAGTCAAATTGTCGCCATCAGCGTACTTGGATTGTTCACTGGTGTGGTCGCGCCAGAAATTTTCGCTAAGGATCCAAAACCATGTGGTTGTTTCGGCACGGCACCTCAGAGTTGGGCGATCGCTCATCCCCGCATGGACGCCGGTTTTGCTTTGGCCCGAAACGGGTTACTTGCTGGAGCATGTATCGTCGTCCTTGTGCATACCAAAAGGGTTCAGCAAAATAAACGATCACCAACAGAGAGTAATGTACCCGCTTCGATCACGGAGGTAAGCCACGCAGGCTCACACGCCGCAGAGGGAAGGAACGGATTTACACTTGTTGAACTGATGACAGTTCTTGCGATCCTTGCAGTATTGCTTTCTCTCACTTTTGCAGTCACCTATCGCTCGATTCATAACGCTCGACGGACTTTGTGTGCATCGAATCTGCGGCAACTTGGCATCGCATTTCACGCGTATGCAGTCGAAAACCAGGGAAAAGTGCCCCGATATGCCCCGTATTACGATTCTGGCGTAGGCCCGGTTTGGGTGACCGCGCTGCTACCGTTCATAAACGTGCCAAAGGAATGGCGGTGGGATGACATCGCACGCAGCAAAGTGTTGCAGTGCCCATCGCACCCGACGCCGGGGATACCCACCGGGTACACTCTGAATTGTTTTGCCTTCGAATCCGCGCCACCGTGGAGTGGTGCGGCACCATTATCGCTGGCCCGCGCCCGGTTCCCCTCCAGAATCGGTTGGCTTTTTGAAACACCAGACCTTTTCAGAACACAGGCGGAAGGATTCCTTTTTGACGACATTTTCTTCGAGCACTATCACATCGCGCGGTCGCCGAACCATTTGCCGAACGGAGATCGTCGCAGAATAAGTGACGATCGGCATTTGGCACGCACTGCCAACGTGCTGTTCTTGGATGGGCATGTATCGACTTTGCGGGCAGGTCAGATCACATTATCTATGATGGACGATGGCGTGCGCCCGGGCGGGTAACCCCGTAAATTAATGCGGCGCCGGATGGTCGTGGCGCCGCCCCCCTTTCACTTCAGCACATTCATAAACCCCGTGATGATGATCGAGTTCGTGAAATCGATCAGAAACGCCCCCACCACAGTCACAATCAGAAACGCCCGCGGGGCGGGGCCGTAGGCTTTGGTCATTTGTTTCATGGTCGCGACGGCGTTGCTGGTGGCGCCTAAGCCGAAGCCGATCATGCCCACCGACATCGTGGCGGCCTCGTAGTCGCGGCCCATGAGCCGGAACACGATCCAGTACGCGAACGCGACCATGAAAATTACCTGCACCACAAGGATGATCAGCATCGGCGCGGCGCTGTGGACGAGTTCGGTCAGCTTGAGCGACATGATGATGACCGCCAGCATCCACGACAGGCAGACGCTGGCGAGCTTGTCGACCGTGTCGCTTTCAATGAAGGGTCGGGGGAGCAGGTCGATGATGTTGCGCAGCACCACGCCGACGATCATCGCGCCGATGTAAACCGGAAACGTCAATCCCGCCGACTTCATCGCGTAGTAAACCCACGCGCCGGCCTTGATGCACAGCAGCAGGATGACGAGGTGCAGCAGCGCTTTGGGTGCCATGCCGACGAGGGAACGGATTTCTTTGAAAAACGTGTCATGCTCGGCCACTTCTTCGGCTTCGCGCGCGTCTTCTGCGAGGGTGGAGTGATCTACAATCGCCGCCCCGCCGCTGCCCACCGCCGCCATCACCGGAAACCCGACCCGTCGGCGGACGTACTTCGACACCAAATGGCGGCCGACCGGTCCGCCGATGAGTGACCCGCTCACCACCCCAAACGCCGCCGCCGCCGTGCCGATGACGGCGGCGCCGGCAAGCCCGGCTTTCTCAAATTCGCCGGCAAACCCCGCGGCGGTGCCGAAGCCGCCCATCAGGCTCACGCCGCTGCAGAGCAGGCCCAGCAGCGGGTTCTCGCCGAGCATCTTCGCCAGCACCACCCCCAGCCCATTTTGGGCGGCAGCGAAAACGGTGGCGATCACCAGATAGATCAGCAGTTGCCAGCTCCCTTTTTTCGCCACGTTCCAACTCGCGTTCAAACCAATGCAGGTGAAGAACGCGATCAGCAAAGGTTGGTGCACGTCGACCTTCGGCGCGGGCGTCGTCCACCAATCCACCTCCGGCAAAACCAGCCACGTCCACCAGCGATAGCCGACCTTCGCATCAAAGCTCAGGGCGAACCAGCCGAATTCATTGCCGCCAAGCACGAGCAGCGCCACCAGCAACCCACTCACCACCGGCGGCGGAATGTGCGACCGGCGCAGCGGGCCGATGACGCGCGTCATCCATTCGCCCAGAAGGATCACGAGAATCGCCGCGAACAGGAGGTAAAAGCCGGAGAGGGTCATCGCCGAGCGTGTACCGCCGACCCGTGCGAGATACAACTTCCCGGCGCATACTGCGCCGAGCCTGCGGCCGCTACGCTCCCTCCGGCTCGACACAACAAGGTAGTAAGCAAGAAGATTATGAGTTTCGCCAAATGACGTGCTTGCTTCATGGTTTAAGACGAAGGCTGCCTGCCTCGGCGTACAGTTCGGCAAGCTCACCGCAGGCCGGGCAAGGGACAATCAATACTGCTTCTTATCCGCCTTCGCCGCCCACGCCTCAAAAGCTTTGATTGCCGTCGGCACGTTCACGCGAATCTGTGGCAGTTTGCGGTTCTCAAGTGGTTGTTTCAGTTCCTCGTAAAAAAACGAGTCGTCAAACCCGATGGCCGCCGCGTCGTCGATGGTGTTGGCGAAATACACGCGGTCGACGCGCGACCAGTAGATGGCCGCGAGGCACATCGGACAAGGCTGGCTGCTGGCGAACACGTCGCAACCGGTGAGATCAAACGTTTTTAATGCGTCACACGCGCGACGAATGGCGACGATTTCGGCGTGCGCGGTCGGATCATTGTCGTGCAAGACGCGATTGAATCCTTCACCGATGATTCGGTCATCCTTCACCACCACCGCCCCAAACGGCCCGCCGAAGCCGGCGGTCAGGCCTTCTTCGCTCAGTTCGATCGCTCGAGTGAGAAACTTCGTTGCGCGTTGCAGGTCGGCTGAGGATTTGTCTGGATTCGACATTCGTGTACAACTTTCAGTATCGGCATTTTACTTTGATTCTAATGCCGTGCCATTCCAAATGGAGGAATAGATGTTTAACTCGCCGAGTGCACATCGTTATCAACTTTCCCGCCGCGGAATGCTGACGATGGCCGGGGCCGCGCTGGCTGCGCCGGTGCTGGCTCGCGCCGATGACCCCCCAGCCAACTTCGATCTGCTGGCGGGACGCAAGCTCCAGGGCGCGGGCTTCTACCGGCGCAAGATCGGCACTTTCGAAGTCGCCGTTGTCAGCGACGGCACGTTCCCGTTCGCCCCGCCGTTCCCCACGTTCGGGCAGAACGTCGGCGAAGATAAGGTAAGGGCGGCGCTCGAACGAGAGTTTATTCGGTACGACAACACGCTCGGCCATGTGAACACGCTGCTCATCAAGACCGGGAAAGACGTGGTGCTGGTCGACACCGGCTGCGGCAATTTGTTCGGGCCCGACACCGGCAAACTGCCGGCGCGGCTTGCGAATGCCGGGCTGGATCCAAAGGACATCACGGCGCTGGTGGTCACGCACGCCCATCCCGACCACGTCGGTGGACTGCTTGGAGAGCGCGGCGCCGATCTCTTTCCCAACGCGCAGTTTTTTGTCCATCAAGACGAAGAGGCATTCTGGACGGGCGCGAACCCCGACATGAGCAAATCGGGTGTGCCCGATGAAGCGCGCGCGGGAATGATCCAGGGCGCACAGACTGTGCTGAAGGGCATTTCCAAACGCCGCACGCTGCTCGGCGACCGCATGAAGATCGTTGAAGGCGTGGAAGCCGTCGCCGCCCCGGGGCATACGCCGGGGCATCTGGGTGTGATGGTGACGTCCGGATCGGATCAGTTATTTTATATCACCGACGCGATCCATCAATACGCCATCATGATGCCTAACCCCGATTTCTACGTCGCCTTCGACACCGACCGCGAACAAGGCGTGAAACAACGCCGAGCCATGCTCGACCGTGCAACGGCCGACAAACTGCTGGTCAGTGGCGCGCACCTTCCGTTCCCGGGCTTCGGCCACGTTCGAAAGAACGGCCCGGGATTTGAATGGGTGCCGAGTGTTTGGGAGTGGTAATATGGTTCCCTCTCCCCAGTAGGGGAGAGGGAGACAGAAAGGGACTCAATGAAAATCGGCATTCTCGGCAGCGGCAATATGGGGCGCGTGCTTGGTGGCGTATGGGCGGATAACGGACACGAAGTATTTTTTGGCTCGCGTGACGCGGGCAAGTCAAAGCAACTGGCCGTCGAAGTCGGCCGCGGAACGAAGGGCGGCACGAATGACGAAGCGGCGAAAGCTTCGGAAACCATCTTGCTGACGGCGCGACACCTGCCCAGCACTTTCTTGTCGAACGTCGCGGTGCTGGGCGGCAAGGTGGTGATCGACGTCAACAACCGCGAGATTCCGCCCAACTTCCGCTTCCCCCAGATGCCGGTGCAGTCGTTCGCGCAGCAGGTTCAGGAAGACGCGCCTGGCGCGATGGTCGTGAAAGCATTCAATACGATCGCGCAGGAACTGTGGGATCATCCCCCTGAAACGCTCGCCAAGTACAACGTCGCCTGCTTCCTCGCCGGCGACAGCGATCGAGGCAAGGCGATCACCACCGCGCTGGTTCGACAAACGGGTCTTACGCCAATCGATTGCGGCACGCTTCAGCACGCATGGATGCTCGAAGCGTCGGCGGATTTGGTGCGACTGCTCATCATGGAACGTCGGATGGGCCCGTGGACGACGCTGACGGTCGCCACGCTCCCAAAGGCCGAACCGCGGTATGGTGGGAGACGGTAATTTTTCTTTCAAACTCTGTTCTTGGTGGCGCAGACATTCCTGTTTGTCACGGCATTCCATGCAGTTGGAAATTCGGTAGCGCGTGGAATGCGATGGCCGACAGGAATGTCTGCCCCACCACTCATATTTTGGTGTTGATATGCGCGCCATCCGCTTCCACAAAACCGGCGATCCCGACGTTCTCCAGATCGATCAAATCCCCGATCCCTCCCCCGCCGCCGGGCAGGTGTTGGTGGCGGTGAAGGCGATTGGGGTGAATCCGTATGAAGCCTACATTCGCTCGGGCAAATACCCCACGCAATTACCGTTGCCGGCCATCCTCGGCAATGACGCCGCCGGCGTGATCGAACGGGTGGGCGATGGCGTGACGCATTGGAAACGGGGCGATCGCGTCTACACCTCGCAGTGCGTCACCGGTGCGTACGCCGAGTTGACTGTGTGCGATGCCAAACATGTTCATGCGTTGCCCGCGCATGTTTCGTTTGCGCAAGGCGCGGCACTCAATGTGCCCTACGCCACCGCGTATCGCGCGCTCTTTCATCGTGCTGAAACCAAGCCAGGGGAATGGGTGCTCATCCACGGCGCCAGCGGCGGCGTGGGAATCGCCTGTGTTCAGTTCGCGGCGGCGCATGGGTGTAAGGTGATTGGAACCGCCGGTTCGGCGCGCGGGTTGGAACTTGTAAAGAACGAAGGCGCGCATCATGCATTCAACCATCGTGAAGATGGCTACATCAACGGCATCGCCAAACTCTGCGCGAGTGCTGACGGCGGCGGCGTGGATGTGATTGTTGAAATGCTGGCGAATGTGAATCTCGACCATGACCTTTCGCTGCTGGCAAAGTTCGGTCGGGTGGTGATCGTGGGCAACCGTGGGCGGATTGAAATCGATCCGCGGCAGACGATGGGCAAGGAATTGAGCATCCTCGGCATGCAACTATGGGCTGCCGGCGAAAAGCCGTTGCTTGAAGCGCACGAAGCGATCGTCGCAGGGTTAGAGGCGAAAACGTTACGGCCAGTCGTGGGAACGGAATTACCGATGGACGCCGCGGCGCAGGCGCATCGCCAGATCATGGAAGGCGCCGCGCACGGGAAAATTGTGTTGATCCCGTAGCCACCCATAAAGCCGCCGCTATTGGCGGCGGTGAGTGCGCGTTCGCGCGGAACACACATCCCCGCGACCGATGGTCTCGGCTTCTTGATAATCACCGCGCTCTATTCGCCCGTTCCAAGTCGGCGGCGATGTCGTTGGCGATGGCGGAACTATCCAGCGCTTCGGCGGCGCCGGAATCGTTCGGGCTGTCGAGGATGCCCATGGGATCGAAGTTTTCGTTGTTCTCGTTTGGACCCTCGGTGGAACCCACGTCCGAAACAATCGTAGGCTCCATCGCGACGGCCGAACCCTGTGAAGATGTATCACTGGTGTCGGCAGGCGAGTTATCGGACGTGAACGGCACCAGTTCATCGTCGCCCGGCACGCCATCTAACTGAACCACGAACACCACCGAGCCGATTTTGACCGTATCGCCCGGGTTCAGGCTCGCCCCCTGAACGCGCTGGCCATTGACATACGTGCCATTGGACGAACCCAAATCTTCGACCTTCAATTCACTCTCATCGCGGATGAGCCGGCAGTGCTTGCGCGAAATCTCGCCCAGCGGGATGCGCACGTCGCAATCTTCGCGCCGGCCGACGGTGGTGGTCTGCTTGTGCAGTGAGAAGCTCCGTTTGGAGCCGTCGTTCTTGAACATGACCAGCACAACTTGCATGCAAATTTCCTCGCAGGGCGACGTGCGTCCTCGCGACACTATAATAGTGGAGTGTCACGATGCCCCGACTTTTAAAAGATACAGGTTGTTTTTTAACCCGGCAACAACAATCCTCGCTCGCATCCGATTGCATCGGCAAATATTGTTATCGGAACCCCGATTTGCGTATCAGCCGCGGGCAAATGAGGTTACGGGACGCATCCGGCGAACGCGACGGGCCGAAACACCGTACAACGGTCTTGGTGCAGCCCAGGGCATCTTTCCACAAGTTCATACCGGGACTGTATTTACGTGCGATGTTTCGTCGCCCGTTGGACGAACCCCTCGGCGTGTGAAAGAATATTGAGCCCGCGAGAGACATTAGTACGCAATCGCCGCCGAGGGGGCCCGAACGGTGTAACCCAGACTGCCAGGCGGCGAAAGAAGTGGAGAAAACGCTGTGATTAAGATGTTAAATATCAGCCCCGCCGACCGCCTCAACCTGGCTTGGAAGCCGATCGTTGAGGACTTGGAATTTCGTAAACTCATGGGGGCTGATACGGTTCAGGCCGTGCCATTCCTGCTCGATTTCGGCTCCACCCGAGGCGAATTGGTGGATAAAGACGGGCAAGGCACCGGCTTCACGCGCACGCAAACCAACAGCAACGCCGCCGCTTCTTATGTGGCGAATCTGATCGACCTCGACACCGGCGCCGGCGTCTTGCGCCTGACCACCACCGGCAACGCCAGCGCGGGTGGGAACAGTGGCTCGGATAACTCACTGGTCAACGCCCTCGAGACGCAGTTCGACGGCACCACCAGCGGCTTCACCATTGAGGCGCGCCTCAAAGGCCCGCTGAATTATCTTAACGATCCGTTCGAACAAGGCGGCATTTACTTCGGGCCGGACCAAGATAACTTCGTCAAGCTCGTCGCGATTCGAACAGCCAACGGAAATTTCCTCCAGTTCCGCGACGAACAATCGACCGCCACCGGCACCACCAGCGCGCTCCCCAGCGGCAGCTTGGCGCAGGAAGTGCCCATCGGCAGCTTCAGTAGCATCAACACGCTCGACGTGCGCATGGTCGGCGATGCCGCCAGCGGGCGCGTCACCGCGTTCTACTCTGTCAACGGCGCTGCGTTCACCAAGATTACCGGCGAACTAACGCTTTCGGGCAGCAAAAGAACGGCGTTCTTCATCGCCACTTCGCGCGCCGGGATCATGGCGTTCCACAAGAATAACGTCGGGCCGATCACCGTCACGTTCGACAGCTTTCAGATCAGCGGCGGGCAATCGACCGCGGGCCGGCCCAGCGTCACCGGCACCCGTCCGGCCAACGGCGAGACCAACGTCAGCCGCGACATTTTCGTCGCCGGCGACCTGAATCTTCCCAATGTCGGAGGCGGGGTAGATGTCTCGACGCTCAACACCAACAGCGTCAGACTCGTTCGCACCAGCGACGGCCAGCTCATCCCCGGCAGCGTCGATACCACCGGCGGCGGCGACGCCATCGTCTATCAACCTTCAACGCCTCTGGCGGCCAGCACCAGCTATACCTTCATCGTCACCGATCTGGTCAAAGACACCACCGGCGCCGCCTTCGTTCCCTTCACCGCAACTTTCACCACCGGCACGTCGGGCGGGCAGGTGGATAGCTCCATCGCTTTTGAAAGAATCATGCTGCCGACCACCTTCGGCAGCGCGTGGACGGGTCTGACCGAAGGCCCGGACGGCAAACTCTACGCGACAACGATCGACGGCAAAATCGTCCGCTTCGGTTTCAACTCCGACGGCACACTCGGCAGCGGGCAGGTGATCAACACGATCATCGACGGCGAAGGCGGCCCGCGCATGACGCTTTCCATCGCGTTTGCGCCGGACAGCACCGCCGGCAATCTCGTCGCCTACGTCAGCCACGGCCAATACGCCGGCCTGCCCGGCCTGCCGCTGGCCACCAACTTCACCGGCAAAATTACCAAGCTCAGCGGCGCGAATCTGCAGACACGCCAGGACATCGTGATCGGCCTGCCGCGCAGCGTGAAAGACCACCAGAACTACCAGGCCGTGTTCGGTCCGGATGGCAAGCTTTACGTCAACGTCGCTTCGCTTAGCGCCCTTGGCGCGCCCGACAACGCGTGGGGCCTCAAGGACGAAGTGCTGCTCAGCGGCGCGATGCTGCAGATTGACGTCAACGCCATCGGGACGCAGACGATTAACGTTCGCACCGACGGCGCGTCGCCGTACAACCCCTTTGCATCCGGCGCGCCGGTGAAGATTTACGCGCGCGGGCTGCGCAGTGCCTACGACATTCTGTTCCACAGCAACGGCAGCCACTACTCCGCCACCAACGGCAGCGCCGCCGGAGGGAATACACCGGCCAAGCCGGGGGTTAGCGGAACCGGGTTGAACAACGTCGCCACTCAGGACGACTATCTTTTCGAGATTGATCAAAACGGCTACTACGGCGCGCCCAATCCCACGCGCGGCGAATACATCCTCAACGGCGGCAACCCCACCAGCGGCTTTGACCCCGGCGAGATCGGCACGACGCAGGAACGCCCGGCGGCTTACCCCGTCGGCACTCCGCCCGAGGCCAGCTACAAAGGCTTCGAATACAACTTCGGCAAGAACTACTCGGCCAACGGCTTGATCGAGTACAAAGGCAACGCATTCAACGGCGCGCTGGCTGGAAAGATTCTCATCGTCCGCTACTCCGGCGGCGATGACATTCTGGTGATGACACCCAACAGCAATGGCTCCATCGCCAGCGTGAACGCGGGCTATCAGGGGCTGAGCGGGTTCGTCGATCCGCTCGACCTCGTGCAGAACTCAACCACCGGCTTCCTCTACGTGGCCGAGTACGGCGGGCAACGCATCACCCTGCTCCGCCCGATCACCCCCGGCGGCGGGAATGCGGATATTCAGAAGACGAAGTATTTCTTTAACGACGTCATCAACAATAGTTCAACCACCACCGGCAACCGCCAGAAGGTGATGATCACCAACAACGGCACCGGTACGCTTTCCATCAGCCAGTTGCTTTTGAGCGGCGCGGATGCCGGGAGCTTTTCGATCGTCAACAACCCCGGCACGCTCACCATCGCCGCGGGTCAGTCGGCCGAAGTGACCGTGGCCTTCGCCGCCGGCAGCGTCGGGGTGAAGACCGCGACGCTCACCGTCGTGAGCAACGACGCCGAAACGCCCAACCTCGCGCTCACCCTGCGCGGCTTGGGAACCGCCGGCGAAGGGGGCAACCTTGAGCCTTCGCTGCAACGCGTGATGGACCTGTTCTTCGGCAGCGGCGTGTACAACGTCGGCGACAGCAATCCTAACGATACCGCCTTCACAACTCCGCCGGGCGCCGGCAATGATGAAGTGCTGTTGCAGCGCCTGCAAAAAGCCGGCAGCGGAAGTGTGACCGTCGAGCTGCTGGCCAACTTCGCCAACAGTGTCAGCCCGTCCAGCCGCTTCGGCTGGTACGATCCGGGCACTGTCGCCGCGTTCAACAAACTCTTCGATGTCGGCGTGGCCGATGCGCAGAGCGTTAACCCGGTTGCGCAGGGAACCACCACGTTCGATCCGGGTAACGCCAACTTCGGCCTCTACGCTCAGTTCCCCGCGTTCACCGATCGCGCGGTGTACAGCGAAGACTCGCTCAACCGCTGGGAACCCAACGCGTCCAACCGTCGCAAGGTACGGTTTTATCCGCTCAAGAACGCCGACGGTTCGGTCGTCCCCAACGCCTACGTCTTCACCTTTGAAGAGTTTCAGTTGGCGTACGATCAGAACGACGTGATCGGCATCATCCGCAATGTGAAAGCCGCGCCGGGCGGCGCCGAAATCGGCGTTGAGAACCGCGACGGGATGTTCACCTTCCCCAATCGCCTGGTGTTCAATCGAATCACCACGCTCGATCTGGATCTGCCCAATGCGTTCCACGAGCGGGCTACGCTGCGCATTAACAACACCGGCAGCGCGGCGCTGAACATCAGCGGAATGAGCGTGAGCAGCAGCGATTGGGTGATCGAATCCGGAGGCGGCGCGCAGGCCGTGTCGGCGGGCGGGTTTATCGATGTCGTGGTGCGGTTCGTCTATAACCGAGCGGCCAACGGCAATGAAATCCGCAACGGCACGCTCACTATCAACAGCAACGACGCCGACGAACCGGCCAAAACCGTGCAGCTTAGCGGCATCGCGCAAAGCCACAGCGAAGACGCGCCCAGCTTCGGCAGCGCCGAACCGACCGCGCAGACCGTGATCGACGCATACGGCTACAACGTGAAGATCACCAACACCGGCCAGAGCATCAACACGCTTGGCAACCGCACGCGGGTGGGTGAAGAAGTGCTCAGTGAATACTGGCAGCGCGCCGAAACCGGGCTACCGGTAACCGTGCGCCAGTTGGCAGCGTTCCACCAGCAATCGATCATTACCAACTCGGTCATCAAGTGGTTCTACCAGCAGGCGACGGCGCCGTCGTCGTCCACCACGATCTTCAAGCACCTGGCGCTCGACGGGCAATCGCTTTTCCCCCGGCTCGATAGCACCGCCGCCAACCCGACCGCGCCCGCACAGGGCACCTTCGCGCCCAACACCAATGCGTTCGGGTTTAAGGTTGACGCGAACTATTCCGTACAGTCGTTCAACACCAACACCTTCGACGCCGGCCACTCGATGCGGTTCTATCAGGCGAAGGATCAAAGCGGAAACGTCATCCCGAACACCTATATCCTGGCGCACGACTACGTCGGCATCAGCTTCAGCAACTACGACTATCAGGACAACATTTACATCGTCAGCAACGTCAAGCCGCTCACCGCTCCATCGACGCTCACGGGCCTCAGCGGCACCGGCTCGGGCGCGGGCAATCTGATCAAATGGACCAAAGCGCCCGAAGGCAACGTTTCCGGCTACAACGTTTACCGATCGAACTCGGCGACCGGCACGTTTACGAAAGTTAACGCTTCGCCGGTGACTGACGTGCAGTTCAACGACATCCTCGCCCCGGGCAATGCCACCAGTTTTTACCGCGTGACGGCGGTGTCTTATCACGGCGCCGAATCCACCGCCGCCACCACCAGCGCGTTCCGCCCCAACGACACCGTCGCCCCCGCCGCTCCGAGCAACCTCACCGGCCAAGGCACCGCCAGCGGCATCACGCTATTGTGGAACGACAACACTGAAACCGATCTGGCCGGCTACAACATCTACCGTTCAAGCTCGGCCGGCGGAACGTTTACCAAGCTCAACACCAGCGGCCTGCGCAGCGTGAGCGACTTTACCGACACCACCGCGCCCGTCGGCGCAACGAGTTTCTACCGCGTGAGCGCCGTCGATGGCAGCGGCAATGAATCCACTTTCGCCACCCTCAGCGCCTTCCGCCCGGCCAGCGGCAGTACACCCGCCAGCGCCAGCAACGCCGTCGCCACGGCGCAAACGGGCAGCACGGTTCTGCTCACGTGGAACGACAACAGCAGCAACGAATTCGGCTTCCGCATCGAGCGGCGGCTGCAGTCGAACCAATCGTGGGCGACGGTCGGAACCGGCGACATCAACCAAGCCAGCTTCACCGACACCACCGCCGCGCCGGGCACCGCTTACGCCTATCGCGTGATCGTCTATAACAGCTTTGGCGACGGCGCTTCGAGCAACGAATCGAACGTCACCACGCCCGGCAGCGGCACGACCGCGCCCAGCAATTTGGCGGCAATCGCGAGCAGCCAAAGCGTCATCGACCTAACCTGGTTCGACAACAGCGGCGACGAAACCGGCTTCCGCATCGAGCGGCGGCAGGGCAGCGGCGCTTGGGCGACGATCGATACCACCGCCGCCGACGCGACCAGTTACAGCGCGAGCGGCCTGCTAGAAGGCACGAGCTATTCTTTCCGAGTGATCGCGCTGGGCGCGGCAGGCGATTCGGCACCCAGCAACGAAGCGACCGCGGCCACGCAAAGCCAATTCACCAGCAACGACATCGGAAACCCCACGCCGGGCGGATCGACGCAGACCATCGCCACCGGCCGCGATTACAACGTGATCGCCGGCGGCGGCGATATCTGGGGCAACGCCGACAGCTTTCGGTTCGCTTACAAACAAATCACCGGCGACTTTGATATCAGTGTGCTCGTCGCAGGCATTGACGCGACGCACGCCACCGCGCCGGCGGGGCTGATGGCGCGTGCATCAATCGCCAGCAGTTCGGCCAACGTGATTCAGCGCACCGACGCCTCGAGCCGATTCCGCTTCGCCTATCGCACGACAACCGGCGGCACCACCACGGCCATGGGAACCGCAGTCGGCACCGCCGGAGCGACGTGGCTGCGGCTGGCGCGCGTCGGCAACACCTTCACCGGCTTCAGCAGCAGCGACGGCGTGACGTGGACCCAAACCGGCACAATCACCCTCAACCTCGGCGGCACAGTGTTTGTCGGCCTGGCCGCTTCCAGCAAAAATGTGGCGGCGACGACCACCGCGCGGTTCCGCAACTTCAACGACGGCAGCACCCCACTGCCCGCCGCCCCGAACGCGCCAAGCGCGCTCAACGCCGACGGCGCAACCCTCGGTCAGGTCACGCTCAACTGGGCCGACAACAGCACCAACGAGACTGGCTTTCGCATCGAGCGCAAAACCGGCGGCGGGTCGTATAGCACCATGACCACTGTCGCCGCTGACGCCACAAGTTTTGTGGATACAACGGTGGCCGATGGCACGACGTATACCTACCGCGTGATTGCAGTGGGCGCGTCGATCGACTCGGCACCGAGCAATGAAGCGACTGTCACCACGCAATCGCCAGCGGTGCCTGACAGTTCGACTAGCAGCGACATCGCCGCAACACCGACCGGAACGACGAACGTCATCAGCGCCAACAAAGATTACGACATCACCGCCGGCGGGCTGGATGTCGTCAACAATTCCGATAGTTTCCGTTTCGTGCACTTTGCCGAAAGCGGCGACTTCGACACCAGCGTGCGCGTCGACAACCTGACCGGCCCTTCCGGCCAGAACCCTCAAGCCGGCCTGATGGCCCGCGACGGCCTGGCCGCCAACGCGCGGCATGTGAATATCCGCCTCGACCAGGACAGCGTCATGATGAAATGGCGCAGCAGCACCGGCGGTACGACGGCGTTCAGCAGCAAGGTAAGCGGCCTGACCGGGCCGATCTACCTTCGACTGAGGCGCGTCGGCAACGTCTTCACCGGCTTCTACAGCACCAACGGCACCACTTGGATACAAGTCGGCACGATCACCCTCAGCCTGCCGCCGGCGCTGCGCGTGGGCATGACCCTGCTGAGCAAAACCAACAGCGAAACCGCGACGGCGCAGTTCCGCGATTTTACGTTAAATTAATAGTTGAACCACAGAGACACAGAGGCACCGAGGGGGGAAGACTCGTTTGAGATTGTCATCCCGAATAGAATGCCCGAGGGATCTATTCAGCCGGGTGCCACTGCTTGGCTCTCAGGCCAAGTAGTGCCGCCAATCGACGCACTACCGCAATATACGCACACCGACTCAGCACGACATGGCCTAATACTACAGTAGCGCATCCTTCCATTTAGCCGATAACTCATTGTCGGCCCACATTCGGGCCGGGATGGAGTTTATGGCATGGATGCTCGTATCGTACG